>Ga0209415_10001411_pt1 | contig 46147 bp, 41 predicted proteins | sample PeaSoiSIISIP2007_FD_187696 | JGI IMG/M metagenome (GOLD analysis project Ga0209415, IMG submission 187696) | Peat soil microbial communities from Weissenstadt, Germany - SII-SIP-2007 (SPAdes) (version 2) | ecosystem: Environmental > Terrestrial > Soil > Wetlands > Peat | place: Germany... | reverse complement strand
TCCCGGTGACTAAACACATAAAGGATAAGCTCGACTCGGCTGGAGACTCCCAACTTCTCGAAGATTCGGTAGATGTAGTTCCTGATGGAATGTTCCTTCACCTTAAGCCTTTGAGCGATTTCGCGGTTCTTCAGACCGTCGGCGACGAGGCGGACCACATCTTCCTCGCGGCGGGTCAACAAGGGCGTTCCACGGGAATTGTTTAAATGAAGAGGCTTAAGATGGGATAGAGCTTTGATGAGATGTTCGAGATCCTCGTTACTGGCCCAGATTTGCCCCTGATGGACCGCCTGGATGCATTTCGAGAGGGATTTCAAGGAATGACTTCGGTAGAAAACGCCCCGCGCACCGCCCCGAAAGGCGCTAATCACTCGCTCGGGTTTGGAACTCCGCAGGAGCATGATTGCAGAAGTGCCATGGGACTCCAGCGTCTTCTGGAGAACTCTGCTGCCCGCCTCAGGGCCGTCCTGAAGCTCTTCACTGATCAGTGCGACGTCCGCTTTGTGTGACCCGAGCTCGCCGATAATCTTCTGTGAGGTGCCGGTCAAGGTCTGGACTGTGAAACCTTGACGACCATGCGCGAACGCATTCTTTAGCAACTCGCTCGTCATGTTATCAGCCGTGACCACGAGCACGGAGATGCGATCTTTGGGCCGGGGGAGAGAACGAGACACGCAACTGCCTCCAACGCTCTAAAAAAAACATGTTCGGGGGACGCCGAACGAATTTTGTATCGCTGTCCGTAGTCAAGATCAGCGAGACACTGCCTGGCGACACGCGACCGATAGTAACGGTTTAATGAATCATTTGCAATATCTACGAACCGTGAGTTCAATCCTTGCAGAGCCTGAGATCTAGAGATATGAATACAAAATCCAAGTGATTAGCCCAACATGACTACGTGTGGTTGCTTCTTGGGCAGGAGCAAATTAGCTGTCCTTTCCGGCGCTGTCAAGAACCAAGTTTTCGTGAGCTCTTGACATGCGGTTGCGCCCAAATCTCAGCATTGTTCTTAAGCCAGAAGGCCGAGACATTGAGTCTCCGCGCCTGCGGCTCATGATACCTTTGCACTGTGCAAACGAGTCCATAAATCTTTTGAATGCACCAGTGCACACCAATGAATGTGGTAGCCGCGTTGCGATTCGCCATGTGTAATTTTTGAAGTTGAAGCGAGTACTACAAAAATAGGTCAATGGACATTTGTCTCCCTCCATTGCCTCCTGATTGGAGCAATAGACCCCCCGCAATCTCAGGAACAGTTTTTGTCCGGGGAAGTACGGCAAAAGCCGCTTCAAGAGTGGGGTGTGCCACAAACTTTCTAGGTAACGGTCTTTGCCCGGAGAAGTGAAGGTTAAACCCACCTCAACAGCGAGAAGGGCCACGTCTCGGAAAAAACATTTGAAGTACAGCAAAACAGGTTCAGTAGAGCGGGACTCAAGGCCACTTGTTGATAAACTTTTAATCTAATAATCTCTGCGACGCTGGGGGGAATGCCGATTGCCCAGAAAAAGCGGAGACACTCAAATCGCACACAGATCCGAGTATTCCCTCGAACGAAGACAGGCCATACGCTATCGCCTGAATACATCCGTCATGTTCCGCTGGAGTGGGCCTGAGGACGGAAGCTACCAGGGCGAAGGCGTCACACGAGACATAAGTGTGGCTGGCGCATTTGTTGAGACCGCCACTTGTCCTCCTCCGAATTCCTTGATCCAGATGGAGGTTTTTTTTCACCTATCGGATGGCGGGGCAAAGGCGCTGATGAAAGCTGACATGATGGTATTGCGGGTGGAACACGACGCCTCGGGTAGCAAACGAAGCGGGTTTTCGGCTGTCGGCAAAGGATTTTCGTTGCGCACTTTTTCGGAGCGAGCATCACGACTCGTAGACGGGCTGATCAAAGAATCGGAAGCGTCCATGAAAGGGCAGAAGTGAGCAGCGCGAATCGAAGTGTCGGAAAGCGCCAGGATGACTTGGCCCGTCGCCACCGGATTTGGATCAAGAGTGGTGCAAGTTTAATTCGGCGTGAGGTCGCCTGTAAGACCAACGCGTGTCCAGATAATCGAATCTGAGGCTGCCTCAATTCGGCCACGGCGGAAGATGGTTTCGTGGATTAGTTTTTAGTGAGAAATGGGACTCAGAGGGCGAAGCTGTATTTGCTCTACAGAGACAACTCGGATCTACATCGCAGTTTCCTCCGTTAGATCACGCTCCGAGGGAATCGAAAGTGTCGGGAGGCGCGTGCGGATTCGCGGCGGATCGCTTGGCGTAGCCGAAGGAATCCTCGAGCGTCAGGGCGGGGATCAAAGTTTGGTCGTATCGGTGGAGCTACTCCATCGATCGATCTCAATTCGAGTTGAAGGCTATGACATCGAATTGGTTTCCTAGTTTCTGTTCCAGGTGCGGCCTTTCTAGGTTGCAGAAGCCTACGATTCTGAGGACGTCAAAGCAGGAGATGGGGTTTTGTCAGTGCTACCTACGATTTCTTATCGAACCGCGCGACTAATTTTTGCCAGTCCAGTTCGTCGCCGGAAGGGGATTCGTCGAAGGCAGCGGCCAATCTGTACCAACCCGGCGTTCTGCTGGATTCGGCTCGCACGATGTGCCCGGTGCTAGATACGCTTATATTGTTGCCGAATAGTCCAGCGCCCAGGAAAGTAACTTCCACTTCGATTGACTGGCCTGGTTCAATCCGTTGCGGTGAAGGGAAACATAATCCGGTTTTGCTGAGATTCTGTGTTACCAAAGGCGCGGGATCTGGTTCCACGATGCCCCCTACGCCTTTCACGCGGAGAGGCAACAAGGCGGTGAACCGTGGATGGCGCCTGCGCTCGGGAGTCGCCGTCATTTCTCGCCATCCGCTCGCGAACAAAGAGTTTTGAGCCCAGAAACACAGCAATCATGTCGATACACAAATTGGTCTATCATAATAAGACTTCAACTATCGCGCGGCCACCTACTGCATCAAGCAAGAAATTCCTTTTTGAGGCTCAATTTGCTTAGAGTCTACCCGAAAGCTTCCAATCGAGAATTCAAATCGAGCAAATGTAAAAAAAATTCTCGGGCACTGTCTGTTCAATATGGGTCACTTTCAAGATTCATTGCCTAAAAAAACTGAGTCTGCCGCTGGGATCAAAAGATTGCCAAATCAAATCAGGTTGTCAAACGTACTACCTCAGTTTGCCGCAGCAGAGTTGCGATCAGCGTACTTTTTTCTGACAGGCGCTCCAGTTGTGGAGTTGATGGACAAGGAAGGACCGTGCAGACCTTCTCTTCAAACTCCGCAGCAACCAGTTTCTTGCGCCAACCTCTCGTGTGCACTGCGTACCAGCTTGATTCTTGCTGAGCGAATCCCAACGGGGGAATTCGCGATGTGGATTCGAAGTGTGTCCGCGAGCTAGGCACGGCTTCGCCCCTTCAATCCCATTGGGGACAATCGTTCTGCCAATCCTGGTGAGACATCCATAATTGCGGGCCTCGGACCCTAAGCCATGTGCGACCGATTATGGTAAACAGAGACAAAATATCCATAAGTTCAACACAGTAGAAGAGATTGGTATTCCCTGTATTGGCTGTGCATTTCGTCGCGGAAAATCGGGGGAATGAATATCCTATGGAAAAGCTATGAAGTGTCCCATTTTGAACAGTTTCGTCTTGGAGGATTTAATAGGCTGTGTGCCGGAACGGGTATTAGGGGTCGTATCTTTTCAAATTCTGCTGATAATACACAAGATTGACCCAGTCAATGGCAATGAACGCTAGTTGGCTAGTGAAATGCAAAAATGGGACTCACGGGGCGAAGCTTCATCTAACTCGCGGATGCATCTCGAACCTACATTTCAATTTCTTCCGTGGGGTTTCGCCCAGCAAGAAGCGAGCTGGTAGGCAGTTCACACCGTAGTTCGGCGGGAAAAGCGGGTTGCTGTTCAGTTTAAAGGGAAGTGTGTCTGCACATTTCTTTCCCTATTTCGAGTTCATCGTGCGCAGAATACAGGGGAATAGCAATCTCTTCTACAGTATTGAACTTATGGAGATTTTGTCTCTGTCGACCATAATCGTTCGTATCTCGTTTAGGGTCCACGGACCGCAGTTGAGGATGTCTCACCAGGAGTGGCAGATCGATTGTCCCCAACGGGACTGAAGGGGCGAAGCCGTGTCGAGCTCTCAGTTACATCTTGAATCTGCATCGCAAATTCCTCCGTCGGATTTCGCTCAGCAAGAATCGAACTGGTACGCAGTGCACACTAAGGCGCGTCATGAAAAGCAGGTTGCTGCGCAATTTGAAGAGAAGCGTGTGTGCACGTTCCTTCCGCTTCTCCGCCAAATCCACAGGTGGAGCGACCGTCGGAGTGTGGTGGAAATCCCCATGTTTAGTTGCTATGCATTCGTCCGCATGGTTCAGACTGCCGAGGAGCGCTTAAAGGTCCTGCGAACGCCAGGGGTGCTGGGTTTCGTAGGTAATGAAAGACAAGGGACTTCGATTCCAGAGGAACAGATCGAGAGCCTCAGGAAAGCGATAAGCGAAAAGGTTCCGTGCTTGCCACATCCGTTCATCAGTGTCGGCAAGCGCGTCCGCATTCGCGGGGGATCTCTCGACGGCGTTGAGGGGATCCTCATGCTTCAAGGTAGAGATCAAAGATTGGTCATATCGGTGGAGCTACTTCAACGGGCTGTTTCGATTCGAGTCGAAGGTTATGATATCGAGTTGGCTTAATTTTGCTTTTCGTGCGAGCAATGCCTCAATTTGAGTTCGTCATACCCGGAATGCAGAGAAGTACCACCAAATATTACAGCGTTGACCGTATGGAGATTTCGACTTCGTTGACAATAATCGTTCGGGTTTGGGCGCAGTGTCAACTCAAAGGGATTGGCAGAATGATCCTCCGATATGGGACTGAGAGGACGGAGGTGTGTTCCTGTGCCAATGCATCTGGATTTCGTCTGATCACTCCATCTAACGGAAATCGACCCGATTTGTTAAGTTTACGCGATTCCTCTGCTGACTGCTCTACCTACAGCTTTCAAGAAATTTCGCAGGTAGCATGCAGCGCGAGTGAGTTGTACAATCCTCGCCATCGAACGGCGAGCTTGGGCCTCGCGAGCTCCACTGCACGTAGAGGCTATTTACATGAATGAACCGGAGATTCGAAATCTAGCGAGTGATGAAACCGCTTTGCCGGCCCGGCCGGGTGGAAACTCCGAACGCTCGATGGGCGTAGTCGAGCGGCGGGGTGTTGATCGGCTATTTCTCGAATATTACGGGCTTATTGAGCAGCCCTTTGGTGTTACGCCGGACCTGCGGTTCCTCTACCTCGGCGCGAAACACCGGCAAGCGCTTGATGTTCTCAACTACGGCACGGAACTAAATCGAGGCTTTCTGACGTTGATCGCCAAGCCGGGAATGGGAAAGACTTCGCTCCTTTTCCACTATCTCGAGAGCCTGCGCGGCAAAGCACGAACTGTTTTCTTGTTCCAGACCGATGCCAACTCAACGGAACTGATGCGCTATTTGCTCGCTGACCTCGGTCTTGACGGCAAAGGGATGGATCTTCCGGAAATGCGCGCGGTTCTGAGTCAAGTCCTGATGGGTGAAATGGAGGCAGGCCGGCGGTTCGTTCTCGTCATCGACGAAGCGCAAAACCTGGATGAAAAAGTGCTTGAATCCATCCGATTGCTGTCCAATTTTGAGACGCCGTGGATGAAGCTCATGCAGATCGTCCTGGCTGGCCAGCCCCAACTGGACGAGCGGCTCGCCCAGCCATCAATGGCCCAACTGCGGCAACGAGTTTCGTTTGCAATTCGAATAGAGCCCCTTACCCGCGAAGAGGTCGATCTTTACATCGATCATCGCCTCTGGGTTGCTGGTTATAAGGGTACGCCACTGTTCAGTGTGGGCGCCCGGACTTTGATTGCGGAACGGAGCGAGGGCATTCCTCGCGTAATTAATAACATGTGCTTTTGCGCTATGTCATACGCGTGGGCCATGAAGCGCAAAACCATCGACCGGGACACGATGAGCGAAGTGTTGTCCGACTTAGATCCTGGATCTCCGATTGAAAAAGTTGAAAAAGAAGTCCTCCCACCAAAATTGCAGGAGGAGCCCAAACCCAGCGTTTCACAAACTCCTCAACCTGTTGGCCTCACGTTGGAGCCTCCTCCCGTTCGGGGATGGCTCTCAAAGTCTGTAGTCGTTTGCTTGCTGCTCATCGTTCTGGGCTGGTTTGGGCTTCAACCAAACGTCGAAAAATGGATAGGGTCCTCTGCTAATTCTATTTCGATTGCCGTAAGAAGTTTTCTTGTCCCGACATCCGCAGAAGTGCGGACCGATCCGCGATCAACAGCCGCACCTAATAAGTCTTTGAATAGCCCAAAACCGGAAGGGCCCTCGGATGCAAGAGATATGAAAATGCAACAACGGGACGGAGTAGATTCATCGTCCTTTGTTGGGGGACATGATTGAAATGCTTCGCCGCGTCTTGGCAGGTGCTGGTTTGATGACCAGCATCAGTGTCGCACGTCGCTGTGACTGGGCGAATGGGGAGTTGGAATGTCCGAAGAACTAAACGCCCCAGTCCTTCCAAGTTGGGAGGAGTATTGGGCCATCGCAGTCCGACGGCGCTGGTGGATCTTGCTTTCTGTGTTTCTGGCTTGGGGTACCGTATGGGGAATGAGTTGGCTCTTGCCGTCCACGTATCAATCGGAGGCACTGATCCTTTTGGAACAGCAGAAAGTGCCAGACCAATTCGTTGCGCCCAACGTCACCGATACCCTCCAGGACCGAGTGCAAAGCATTTCGCAGCAAGTTCTGAGCCGGACTCGCCTTCAGGCCACAATCGATCGTTATCATCTCTATTCCAGGAACGATCGCCTAAGCTTCCTTCACAAGTCGCGTGATCCAGTCGAACTTATGCGGGACGATATCACCATCGAACTCGTCAGGGCACCAGGGCATCCGGGAGAATTCACGGCTTTCAAGATGCGGTACACGGCGGATTCACCGAAGGTCGCTCAACAGGTGAACAGCGAGCTTACTTCGCTCTTCGTGAAGGAAAACGTCGAAGCGCAGCAACAACTTTCCGAAGATACGACATCATTTCTGGAGAACCAGTTGGCTGATGCGCGAGCCAAAATGGTGGAGCAGGAAGCCAAAGTTGCGGCGTTCAAGGCGAAACATCTCGGCGAACTGCCGAGCCAGTTGGAAAGCAACATGCAAATCCTGGCGGGCCTTCAATCGCAACTGCAAAGCGCCCAGCAAACGATGGACGCCGCCAGACAACAGAAACTTTACTTGGAGTCACTGCTGCAGCAATATCAGTCGGTGCAAGCGAGCATGGGTGGAGGAGATTCTACGGCGGGGCCGCCCCAAACCTTGGAGACAGAGCTGATCTCGATGCGCCTCAAACTCCAAGATTTGCAGTCACGGTATACCGAAGGGCATCCCGACGTTATCGCGCTCAAGGAGAAGATCGCACAGGCAGAACGATTGAAGAAGCAAACCGAAAGCGAAATGGCCGCCAAGCAGAAAGACGGCAAGACAGCGAATGCTGTCGACCCCGCAGCGCAGTTGGAAGCACAGCATGGTTCCCCGACCCCCATCATGCAGGTGCAAAGCCAGCTCAAGGCCAATCTGTTGGAGATCTCGAACATCCAGCAACACGAGAGGGATCTCGAATCGCAAATCACTGGATATCAGGCGCGCCTGAATTTAACACCGGAAACGGAGCAGGAATTGACAGCTGTTTCCCGTGGATATGAAGAATCCAAGACCAATTACAACTCCCTTCTGCAGAAGCAAATGCAGTCGCAGCTGGCAACGAGCTTGGAACAGCGTCAGAAGGGCGAGCAGTTTCGCATTGTTGATCCGCCAAGCTTGCCGAACAAGCCCTCGGCCCCAAATCACTTTAAGATCAGTCTCGCCGGCTTGGCTTTGGGTATCGCTTTGGGATTAGGCATAGCTGCACTCCTTGAATTCACGGATGTTCGTGTCCGAAAGGAAAAAGATCTTGTCGGGATTGTTCCAGTCAGCGTGCTGGTTGGCATTCCCCATCTGAGCACGCCGGGCGAGACTCATTCTCGCGTGGTCAGATGGTGGACGGAGCTTGGGGCAGTGACGGCGATAGTCATTTTGATTGTGCTTGGCAATCTCTACGCATTCGTTAAAAGCTGAAGAGTATTTCTAATATTGAACTGTATGGAAACAGTATGAGCCGACTATTTGAAGCCCTAAGCGGCCTGAGAGCGGAACACCAGGCGATGGAGGTTGTCACTCCGCGGACGATAGCTCCTCCCGCTGTTGTTCCGCCGGCACCCAAGCAAGTGGCGAAACCGGAGTATCAACCGTTAAAGGTGGTTCAACCGACTTTGGGTCCCCTCGCACTGGTTCAGGCGGAAGCCGCGCGGGAAGTGACTGAAGTAAACGAGGCCGTAAGGAAGCCGGCCGAGACCGTGGAGGCTCCTGCGGTCCTAGTGAGCGCTTCGCCCGAGTCTCATCTAGTCGCTTTGACGGATCCAAATAGTCTGGGCGCGGAGAAATTTCGTGCTCTCGTCACGCGGTTCGACCACCTGCGCAAGAAACGTGAGCTAAAGTCCTTCCAGGTCACAAGCAGTGTGATTGACGAGGGCAAAACCCTGGTGTCGGGGAATATAGCCGTGACACTGGCCAAGTATTCTGGTTCTAAGACTCTGCTCGTGGAAGGCGATTTGCACAGGCCGAGCTTGGCAAGTTTGTTCGGCTTAAGTGAATTGCGCGGCCTGAATCACTGGTGGTCCGGCGGGCATCAAGAGCTCGGGAAGTTCGTTTACCGATTGAATGGAATGCCACTATGGTTTCTACCCGCTGGAAAACCCTCCGATCAGCCATCGGATATGTTACGTTCTGCACGGTTTGCTAAGGCCTTTGCGCAGCTGGCCAGTCAGTTTGAATGGATCGTCGTGGATTCGACCCCGATGCTGCCGATCGTTGACGTCAACTTGTGGTCAAGATTGCTGGATGGCACGCTCCTAGTTGTCCGGGAGGGTGTGACGCCGGTCAAAGCTTTGAAAAGAGGTCTGCAGGCTCTCGATAATCCGAAGTTGATTGGGGTGGTGGTTAACGAGGCAACTGAATTCGACCAGGTCGGTTACGCAGGTCAGTATTACGGCGGCTCAGACAGCCGCGAAACATCGGCCAAGAAGAGATAATTCCCTCCGACTGAATTTATTCTCTAAATTTCTGATCATGCTGCCGATCGCTGATAACAACATTTGGTCCCGAGTGACCCATAGAATTCATTTTCGTCTCCGCGAAGGAATTGCGTCCACAACCACCTTGAATGATGGCTCGCACGCCCTTGGCAGTTGGAACAGGAAATAACTCTTCCTGTTCTACACCGTGCGATTCCAATCACGAAGAATGACTCTGACCACACCGCTCAGAGCTCAGCTTAGACTCGCCGGTCAGCCCGGAAACTAAAATAGCATTTCAAATTAGGTCGATAGCGAGGTGTGACCAAATGCGGTATCTAGTTACGGGTGGTGCAGGATTTATTGGTTCCAACACTGTTGAAGAATTGGTTCGATGCGGTCACAAGGTTGTTGTTCTCGACAATCTTTCAACCGGCAGAGAATCAAACCTCGCTGGAGTCAGAGACCAAATCGAGTTTATCTACGGGAGCATTTCGGAGCCGGAAAAGGTTCGCGCGGCGTGTAAGGGAGTTGACTACGTTCTGCACCTGGCCGCACGAACCTCAGTGCCGCGCTCGATGAAGGAACCAGTCGAAACGCATTACGTCAACGTCGACGGGACTCTAAATGTTCTCTTGGCTGCGCGCGATGCAAAGGTAAAGCGAGTTGTGTTTTCAGCGTCGTCCTCGGTGTATGGCGAAACGCCCACTCTGCCAAAACGCGAAAGTATGACGCCAGGGCCGATTTCTCCGTACGGGGTTACGAAGCTGATGGGGGAGATCTACGGAAAGTTATTTCACCGCATTTATGGATTAGAGTTCGTAGCACTCCGATACTTCAACATCTTTGGGCCACGGCAGGATCCCGACTCACCATACTCGGGGGTTCTATCGCGTTTTAATGCAGCATTCTTGGAAGGCAGTGAATCCACTATTTATGGCGATGGGCAGCAGTCCCGAGATTTCACCTTCGTCGCGAATGCCGTTCAGGCAAACCTGCTGGCCTGCACTGCACAAAATGTGGCTGGCCTTGTTTTCAACATCGGAACCGGCAATCGGTACACATTGAATCAGACGATTCAGATGCTTTGTCAAGTTACCGGCCGGTCAGGGAACACCAAGTATGCTTCGCCGCGAGAGGGTGACATTCTTCACTCTCAAGCTGATATCTCAGAGGCGCGCGAAAAACTTGGCTATAACCCGCGGGTGGGATTTGAGGAAGGCTTGCGGCGAACTTGGGAATGGTTTTGCGAAACCTACACCACAAAAGAGCTGGCAATGAGAGCCGTTGCCGGTTCCGCCCGTGTCATAGGAGTTGCTCCTTTGTCGGGTGGACTTCCTCACAACCACCAAATCGAGATTAATGAATAATGAGCTTCATTAAGGACAACGGTTTGAGTTAATTGATGACCAGGCAGTATATAAGCGCCCTCGCACAAGTGAAGAACGGCTAAGACCAGATGCGTAATGGCGAATTTGTTCCTTGATCCGACTGCTACATGCTTATTTTCCGACACGAACCCTCTTCCTGGGGGTTTCAGAAGCATGCCTGATCTCTCTTGCCTTCCTTGCAGCGACAGTGGCCCGGTTGGGCGCTGATGGCGCAGGCTTCGTATTCAATTACCAACATGGATCCCTAAAAATCTTGGTTGTGTCGGTGGCAATCGTCATTTGCATGTACTACTTCGACCTTTATGAAACCTCCGTCTTGGCCAATCATCGTGAAGTCATTGTCCGCATAGTCGAGACACTGGGTACCGTGTATTGTCTCTCAGTATTGCTCTACTACCTCTATCCTCCACTGGAATTGGGGAGGGGGATTTTTGTTATAGGTCTTGTATTCACTGCGATGCTGCTTTTGCTGTGGCGGATGTTGTTCTCAAAAATTAATAGCGTTCCGGAGTTGTCCGATCGCGCCCTCATCTTTGGTGAAGGCCCGCTAGCTGAACTCCTCGAATCTGAATTTGAATCTCGTACCGAGCTGGGGATTCGGGTTGTTGGTCGTTTTCTTCCAAGTAACAATGGAAACGGAAATCATCATCGGCGTTCCAAGCCCGCAGAATTTGAGGTCGATCCTACATCAACACAAGTGAGTGATGATCTTTCACGCACCGTCAAACAGCTGCGCGCGACGCGCGTCGTCGTCGCCATGGGTGATAGGCGTGGCAAACTTCCTGTCGATGTCCTGCTTTCTCTCAAGTGCCGAGGATTGCAAGTGCAAGACGGAGTTGAGGTCTATGAGGCGATCACCGGCAAGGTTCCGATCGAATCCATTCGATTGGGTTGGTTACTTTTCTCCCCCGGCTGCCATTCTTCCCGATTTCATCTGGCCTACAAGCGGGCCGCATCGATCGTCGTTTCGATTATTGGCCTATTACTTACGCTCCCCCTGCTTCCGTTCATATTTTTGGCCATCAAGTTGACCTCCGCAGGACCAGTTTTGTACCGCCAGAAGCGTGTTGGACGAGATGGAATTGTCTTCAACTGCTTCAAGTTTCGGACAATGCGCGCAGACGCGGAGGCGGATACCGGAGCGACCTGGGCTTTGGATGATGATCCACGTATTACGCGGATTGGAAAATTTCTCCGTCTTTCGCGCATGGATGAAATTCCCCAATTGTGGAATGTGCTGAGGGGAGACATGAGTCTGGTTGGTCCGCGTCCTGAACGGCCTGAGTTCGTAGACACACTCCGTAAAGAGATTCCTTACTACCATTTGCGGCATACCGTGCGCCCCGGGATTACGGGGTGGGCCCAGGTCCGATACAAGTACGGAAGCTCCGTCGAGAACTCCAGAGAAAAACTCCGTTACGACCTGTTCTACATCAAGAACATGTCCGCAGGACTTGATCTATTGGTCTTCCTTCATACCATCAAAATCATATTACTAGGGCGAGGTGCAAGGTGAGTCTGATCGGTGTTCGATGCGCTTCGCGGTTCAAATTGTACGTATGGCAAAGCCTAGGAACGAAGTGGCATGAACCTGTCGGGAAGACTACCTCTACAGCTCTTACGGAGCGGATGGAATGAGTGGGACGCTGCACCTAATATTCGTGGGCGTATTCTGGTGCGCCTTAGCCCTTGTGGCTTACACATTTATAGGATATCCACTGTGGATTTACTTCTGCAGTCGCCTGCTTTCTCGAACCTGGCGACAGGAGCCAATACTCCCCACTGTTAGCATGATCCTGGCCGTCCACAACGGCTCAACATTGATCCGCCGACAAATCAAGCGCCTGCTTTCACTCGATTATCCTTCGAACCTACTGAACCTAATTGTCGTATCCGATGGGTCCACCGACGGTACGGATGAAATACTAAGGAGTATTCGAGATCCTGCGCTGAAGACCGTCGTTTGGAAGGAACGTCGAGGTAAAGCGGCTGCGGTGAACGTCGGTTTACAGAATGCCAAAGGCGAAGTCGTACTTTTTGTTGATGTACGCCCGCGTCCCGCGCGGAATTCATTGAAATTATTGGTCAGCAACTTCGCTGATTCTCATGTCGGTTGCGTTGCTGGTAATCTGGTCTTGCGCGACGAAAGCCACACGCCGGGCGCGAAGGCTGTGGGCGGCCTCTACTGGCGTTATGAGCAGTGGATTCGCAAGTGCGAATCGCAGGTTGATTCGCCGCTAGGTGTGTACGGCGGATTTTACGCGGTTCGTCGTGAGCTGATACGGCTCCTGCCGGAAGAAACGATCCTCGATGATATGCTGCAGCCACTTAGCGTAATTCGGCAGGGATACAGGTCAGTCATAGACGTTCGTGCACGAGTCTACGACGTCTGGCCCAAGACTTTGCAGGCTGAATTCCATCGTAAGGTGCGTACGCTCGCTGGCAACTTTCAACTCTTGCAACTGGCACCCTGGCTCCTGTCGCGTGAGAACCGCCTTCGATTTGAACTGGTCTCTCATAAGCTTTTGCGCTTGCTTGTGCCGGTGCTGCTGCTCGTGATGCTGGGGTCTAGCGCAGTGCTCGCACTTCGCTCTCGATCCTACGCACTAGCCTTTGCGTTGCAATTAATTCTATACGTGATGGCTTGTGTGGGAGCACGGGGTGGGCCATCCATCCCGACGCGAATTGGTGGGGCTGCCCGTGCGTTCTGCATGATGAATGTGGCTGTCGTTGTGGGTTTCTACAAGTTTGTCTCCAACCGGGGAGCGCTATGGAAGATATGGATCCCAACGGCGCCATTTCCTGCCGTAACACGCGAAGACGATGAGGAAGCAACGCAAGCCGCTGCTGGCGTTTGAAAAATTGAGAGCCAGTGGCGGGTATGCCTACATTAGAAATTCACTATAGTTGGTTCGGACATAAGGCAAACGCCGTGTCTGAAAAACAGATGGACTGGAGCCGCGCCTGACGTGGGATTCATACTTACCGCTGTCTACATCGTTGTGACTATTATTTCTCCGGACCAGTTTGGACCCGGGTTGGCAAGCTATCATCCCCTCTTGTTCCTTGCTGGGATCACCTTCCTGTTCTCATTGCCGAGCATTTTCAGCTACACATACCTTAGATCATCCATCCAGACGTATCTGCTGCTCGCCTTCATTTTCGCAATCGCTCTTTCGGAGGTCGCCAACGGATGGTTCGGCGGGGTTGTAGCCAGCTGGCAAGTCTTCCTACCGAGCGCAGCAGTTTTCTTCTTTATTGTCGCAAACGTCACTTCAATTCACAGGCTGAAGATTCTTACATTGGCAGCTATTGCAGCATGTCTGGTCGTGGTAGTTGAAGCTTTGTGTGGGTATTACGCTGGGTTTCACGGTGAAATGTTCGTCTTTCGCCAAAACCTATATTTGCAAGATGAGGTCGTAGGTCAGGTTACTAGACTACGCGGCGCCGGCTTCCTAAATGATCCCAACGACTTCGCACAGATTCTTTTAATGGCTGTGCCACTCATACTTATCGCTTGGCAGCGAGGGCGAGTTGTTGCTAACTCGCTGTTTGTGCTCGTTCCCACCGCTCTCCTGTTCTGGGCTATATACCTGACGCATTCTCGCGGCGCCTTGATATCAGTAGCAGTTCTCGCATTAATGGCGGGCCGAAAGAGAATGGGAACCACTGCCTCGGTGGTTCTGACCACCTTGCTAGTCCTAGGCATGTTCGCGCTCGATTTTACCGGCGGTCGCGGAATCTCAGCGGTTGAGGGCGGCGACAGGATTGAGGCATGGGCCAGCGGCCTGGAAATGTTTAAGAGTGCTCCGTTGTTTGGAATTGGATTCGGTAATTTCACCGACTTCAATGACATCACGGCACACAATTCGTTCGTCCTCTGCCTCGGCGAACTCGGATTGGTTGGGGCCACACTCTGGGTCGCATTACTCGTGACAACGATGACGGGACTGAGCAGGATAATCAGGCAACAAGAAAGGGGGAAGATAGAGCCCATGCACGAAGCGAATGTGGGGTGTGAGGAATACTCCGTTGGTTGGTTGGTGGGGAACCCTCCGTTGTTCCAGGAAATTGTGCCATGCTCTGATGAATCGCCCATCACAACTGCAATCGCTGCGGCTCCGGGCGTGGAAGCACGGATTGATCGTGCACACCAATCGATAGTGCCGAAGCATTGGTTCGTGATCATGCGTTTGACATTGGTGTCATTCATTACAACCGGGTGGTTTCTATCGCGCAGCTACAGTACAACCATGTACTTAGTTTTGGGGCTAGCCACCGCCGCGATCGCGCTCCATGGGCGTGCTATTGAATCACGCATCCTCAGTCGCTGGGTGTCCTTTACACTGGCGGCTGAAGCCATGGCGATCATGTTCATATACGGGATCGTCCGCCTCTGATTGTAATTTACCTGACAATTTAAGTGAGACGACTTGCACAGCGACTATACACAGCCGTTGGTACCCGATTCGCGGCAGGTTCCGGCCAATTACCTACGAGAGAGCCAAATCGGAAAATCGTGCTCCCGAATGAAAAATAGTCTTGCCAAAGCCGACCTTGTGAGTTGGGCCATGGTCCTATCCGCTTGCATGGTGCAGATCGCGTTAGGAACCGTGTTGGCGCGGACCAGCCTTCCACTTTGCGACGAGGGTTTCTATGGCGTACCGGCGCACGTCTTAAGCGTCACGGGCGCTCTGAGGAATCCGGTCATGGAGTCCGCTGGTATCAAGTACCTACGCGGTATCGACCGGACCTTCTACTGGATGGCGCCGATGGGTATGGTGCTGCAGGCAGGAGCGTTCAAGGTGTTTGGTTTCGGACTGTTGGTTCAGCGGGAACTATCTGTTGTCTGTGGTTTGGGTACGGTTCTGTTGTGGTATTTGGCTCTGAGGCACCTACTGGCGGATCGGGTTGCGGCCCTGGCGGCGGTTCTGCTGTCGGTCGATTTCGCTTTTCTCTCGCTGTCGTCCCGGGGGAGGTCGGACATGATCAGCCTTTTCTTCGCGATGGCCGCGTTGGCGGGGTACATGCATTGGCGTGAGCGGTCCCTAGCGCTGGCTTTTGCCGTTGCGAATACTGCTTGTGCATTGAGCGGGATGGTTCATCCCAATGGCGGCATTGCGGCAGTGGCCTCGTTGGTAGTTTTGACTTTGTATCTGGACCGAACGCGGCTGCGATGGAGTCATTTAGCTGTCGTTGCGGTCTGTTACGGAGTGCTGGGTCTGGGCTGGGGGTTGTACATCGCTAAAGCTCCGGATCTATTCGTGGCGCAGTTTTTTGGAAATGTAGCAGACCGGCTTGGTGGCCCAATGACTTTGATTCGGATGATCAAGGGCGAAGTGACGCGGTATCTGTCTGCTTACGGCCTGGAGAATGCGAACGGAGTAAAGCTGGTGCGGTATCTCCTTCCGATGTCATACCTATCTGCGATTATGTTCTGTGCATTTTCTAAGGTTCTTCGCCGTCGATCAGGGGTCTTACTCATGATGTTTGTCGCCGTCTCGCTTACTCTCGTATTTCTGGAAGGTGCGAAGCAGGGCTGGTATTTGGTAAACCTGAGTCCCTTGTTCTGCGCGTTCCTTGCGATTTCCGCGAATCGCCTGTGGGAGAGCGAGAACATTATGGTACGGATGATTACTGCTGCGCAGGCGCTCATCGTTCTGCTCGGAGTCGCGAGCCTTGCCTATACTGCCAGCAACCGAAATCTCCAACGACTCTATGAACCAACGGTGGCGTTTCTCAATGCCCACGTCGGGCAAGAGGATGTGGTGTTTGCCCGTTCGGAGTTCTACTTCGGGCTACAGTGCCGGACCTGCCTTCGGGACGATGCGGATCTTGGCGCTCTCTCCGGCTGGCGCGCGGAGTACATCGTGCTCGACCCGGATTATACCGACCATCTGGTGGAATTACGCGAGAAGAGTCCGGTGATCTATCGCGATATCGAACAGCGCCTGAACACGGAGTACCAGGAAGTGTTCCGCAACCCCAATTATCAGGTCATGCGGAGGACTGCCGCCGGTTTCTGAGAAACGCCGGAGCATGTTTCGTTAAATTCCTGTAAGTGCGACAGCAGTTTCTCGTGCCTCTTGCAAACGGTCGGCGCAAATATGGTTTTAGAGCGTTCATCGCCAACTGCAGCATGATTTGAAGAATGCCTTCAAATTGTGGCGAGTAGATCATTTTTCTTGGTTAGTCGTTTCGATTGAACCTGCTTGCGGATTAAACCTGCCGCAGCTTTTGGCAGATCCGCCTTTATATATCTCGACACATCCGTACTCAGACGGCGCAGGCCTTCGATTGCGAAATTGTAGCGAGGTGTTCAACCGTCTCCAAAGTTACGAAGGAATGTGTGAAGCACACGCAGCATAGTCATCTCGGCGAGTCTGTGAATAAATTCATTTCCACCCCGAACATTTACCAGGCGGATTAATGGAAGGGTTTCAGGACTCTGGCACGCACAGACCGCAGATGGTGATTGCGTGCTTTTGTTGTGAATCCGAACTCGCCGGCGCTCAGATGAGTTGGTAACAAATGCCCCATACGCTTATGCGGCATGATAGAGGAGTAGAAGACGCAGCAATGAAACTTAAGATTAGCGTGGTAACACCGATTTTTCCCATCCCGGCCCAGCCCTATCGAGGGAATGCGGTTTATCAGATGGTCCGATCATTGGCAAAACGTGCTGAGGTGAAGGTCATTTGTCCCTTCCCGCGCTACCCCAGGTGGTTTCAACCGAGTTTTGATTCTCGCCGGCCTGACGTGTCTTATACTCCGCCCGATGTAGCAACGCAGTACTTTGAGTATCCGGCGCTACCAGGTTTGACGAGGTGCATCAATGGTGTAGTTTGTGCGAAATACCTTGAACCATACCTCCGTGACTGCATGCCGGATGTAGTTTTTAACTTCTGGCTATATCCGGAAGGCTTCGCGGCAGTTGAAGTGGCGCGCAAACTCGGCATTCCAACCGTGGTGGGCTCCATCGGTTCGGACCTGAATCGCATTGCAGATCCGGTTTCCAGATGGCTTACGCGGCTCGCCATGGACCGAGCAGAATTCGTAGTGACAAAGAGTGAGCACTTACGCGAGCAGGCTATCCGAATGGGCATCAATCCCTGCAAGGTCCGGACCGTGTTGAATGGCTGCGATTCGCGGACCTTCCACTTGGCCAGCCGGAGGGAGGCGCGGACACAACTCGCCGTCGACGAAAGAGCCGAACTGTTGTTGTTCGTGGGACGTTTGGATCCAGCCAAGGGTATCGTGGAATTGCTAGACGCCTTCGTTTCGCTCGCGAATCGCCTTCCCAATCTGCGGCTGGCCTACGTTGGCGATGGTCCAGGTGGTAAACTGTTGCGGCGTAAGGCGAAGGATTCCGGGTTGGAAAGCCGAATTATCCTGGCTGATGCCTGTTCTTCCCAGCAAGTTGCCCAGTGGTTGGCGGCCTCAAACGTCCTGGCCTTGCCGAGCTATGCCGAAGGTTGCCCGAACGTCATTATTGAGGCTCTTAGCTGCGGGCGTCCCGTGATTGCGACGCATGTCGGTGGGATTCCAGAGCTGATTAACGAGGAGTGCGGCATTCTGGTTGCGCCGCGTGATATGCAAGGGCTCGCCAATGCGATTGAAAACGCAATGAGGCGGAGTTGGGATGAACAGTCAATTTCGAGACAATTTCGACGCGATTGGGACCAAGTCGCCGGCGAAATCCTTGATATCTGTGGCCAAGCTGTGCAAAAGCGCCGCGGGGACAGGCAGCCGTCAACCAAAGCTATCGCTGTAATGGGCTAATGAGTGGACATAAATGAAGTGACTGCGTTCCTATGCATCTGATCCGCAATTCGCAAATTTGGGGCCCGGCGTATGCCAAACGGAGAATACGTCAGGTGATAACCCAACACGCCGCACCTCCAATCGAGCGCATATGGGTGTGCCTCGCAGACCACTACGAACCGATGTGGAAGGGGGCTGACATTCGGACCGCACAGTCGCGCGTAGCATTGTGGCGCTCAGAATGGCCGAGGGTTGCTCGGCGATGTAAACTTGACTCCGCTGGTAACTCGCCACGCTATACATTTTTTTTCCCGGAAGAGGAATACCATCCCACGCTTGTTGAACCTTTGGCAGAAATGGTTCGTGATGAGATCGCAGACGTGGAAGTTCATATTCACCACGACGGGGAGGGCCGCGAGAACTTCATCGATCGTATTAACGGGTTTTGCAGGCATCTGCGCGACGAGCATGGTTTGTTGCGCGAACTGAATGGGAAGCCGGCGTTCGGCTTCATCCACGGCAACTGGGCCCTGGATAATTCGCGGCCGGACGGCCGATGGTGCGGTCTAAACGACGAAATCCTGATATTGCGCGACCTCGGTTGCTACGCCGATTTCACCATGCCCTCCGGCGATTCTCCCACGCAAGCGCGCATGATCAACACGATCTACTGGGCCAGCGATGATCCCAGCCGGCCCAAATCCTATGATAGTGGCGTGCCTGTCACGGTCGGCGGTGAAATGAAAGGAGATCTACTCATGATCCCCGGGCCGATCGGAATTCGATGGAGGGACCGTTTGCTTCCACGGCTCGAGACAGGCGAACTGTCCGGCGGCAATGTGGCAACGCCATATCGAGTAAAGCGATGGGTTGACCTGGCGCCGCGCATTGGAGGCGACATCTTCATCAAGTTGTTTGCGCATGGAGCCCAGGAGCGGAACTCCTCTGTATTACTTGGCGGTGAATTAAAATCTGCGTTAGACTTGTTGGTCGCGGAGGCGAATTATCGCCGCTGCGCAGTGTATTTCCTATCTGCATGGCAGATGTATTTGGCAATTGAAGCGATTCGTCAACGGCGTGATCCTGCCGTATTCGCGAGCCTCCCAGGGCCAACAGAGGTCAGTTCGTGCAGCAGGAGAATATGACGTTGAATAATCCGACAGTTGGGCGCGGGAAGATCTCCGGCATCCACATTAATGAAATCGATAAGCTCGCCTTCGGGGGGGAGTCAGTCGATATTCACCGGCAGACGCCAATGAATATCGTACGCGCAGCGTTCCGAACGGAAATGGAGTTGGCCGCGGCAAGGAAGCATATTCTTCCAACCGTGACAGATAACCCGGCAGGAGGCGCATCCGGGGAGTTTCGCCGCAATCCAGATGAGTTTGTCGTAGGTGCGATCCTGGGGCCAGAATCCAATGGTAGCTTGGATTGTCTTCTCGCGGCATTTTCTAGTCTGCGCAAGACGGGCAGACCTGGCCGGCTGGTTGTCTTTGGATCCCACGATCAGAAGGAACTCGCTGTATCGGATGCAAATTTAGAACTCAGCGGGGAAGTCTTTTTCATGAGTGAGGAAATGAACGCACCTTCCTCGCTTCAGGCTTGCGATGTGCTGATTTCGCTTCAAGAAGGAGTGCCGCTGCTGGTGCTGCAGGCCATGTCTTCACGAATCCCAGTGATTACAACGGCCATTCGGGTTCCTGAAGTCATTAAGAATCAGCGCACGGCCATTCGCATCCGGAACTGCGATAGGAAAAGCCTAGAGGAAGCATTGCTGCAGATGGCGGAGCAGCCAAACCTTAGGTTTGCCATCGGTGCCGCAGCCCACGAAGGCATCGCAAGGCAGTATAGCGAGACCAATTTGTGGCATACATACCCTTCACACTATACGAGCGAGAAAAAGTCGAGATTTCGCAGCCTAATTAAACGGGCACTGTTCAGCGCCATTCCCAAGCCGCAACTATTTCAGCACGGGAATCGCGACCGGGCCCAGATTGCCTTGACGATCGACGACGGACCGGATCCAGTTTGCACTCCGCAAATACTTGAAATATTTAGAGATTTCGGAGTAAGAGCCACCTTTTTTGTGGTAGGAGATTGCGCTGAGCAATATCCCGATATCGTCCGCCGCATGGTGGACGAAGGGCACGAGGTCGGTAACCATTCCTATAGCCATCCGTACTTCCAGCGGCTTTCCTGGAGGGGCGCTACTCAGGAGATTAGAATGACCAACGCAGTTCTGAATCGCATCCTGGGGGAGAAGTGCCATCTATTTCGCCCACCATTCGGCAAACTTTCACTGCAGAGCCTCATCCCCGCTTGGGCGGCTGGTCAGCAGGTGGTGATGTGGAACGTCGACCTAAAGGACTATCGTGCTCAAGCTGAAGCCGTGGAAACGAAACTGGCCCGAACTTCTCTTTCCTCCGGGGATATCGTCCTCTACCATGGCACTAGCGAGCCAGCACTAAGGGTCCTACCTCGCGTAATTGAATCGGCGCTGGGCGGGGGGCGGAAGGCCGTCACCATTTCAGAACTCATTCAGCCATAGTCTTTTTGCGCGCAGGTATGTCCGCAATCATCCGATGGATCATTACACTTACTTCAGATTGTAGAACTTACGTCCGTGGCTCTGACATGCCACAGATATTCAGATTGCTAAAAATACCTGAATAAGCTTCCTTCATGACGACCTTGATTACAGCTCCGCTACCACCGGTCCGCAGTAATACTAAGGTTATTGGCCGCAACTTCATCTTCATGGGATTGGAAGTCGTGATCACGCTGGTTACCACGTTGATGACGACCGTTTTCATCGCGCGCGTCATCGGGCCAACTCGACTTGGATACTTCAATCTCTTGATGTGGCTGACCAGCATCACCTGCACGGTGGGTTCGCTTGGCATTCCGCTTACAACCTTCAAGTACTTAGGGGAATTTTTCGGTAGCGGGCAAAAAGAGCTCGCGCGCGCCGTGTTTTTCTACAGCCTTCGCGCACAGATTTCGCTTGCCTTGGCCTTGGCGGCCATCAGCATGATTGCTGTCTTTACCTTCGTGGATCCGCAATATCGCCTCTGTTCGGCTCTGCTGGTCTTGAGCATGGTGCCCAACATGGTCACATTCGTGCCTTCGCAGGCAAACACTGCCGCGGAGAACTCGTCTCTGAACATGAGAGGTGCTCTTATCGCCGATATCATCTACATCGCTGTGGTCGCGGCAAGTCTTCTGCTTGGATGGGATCTTGTCGGCATTGCCGCGGGTGTATTGCTGTACCGCACCGTGGAGCTCGCCGTAAAGATCGTTCCCGTGCTGAATACAATGGCAGCCGTACCCAGAGTTCCGCTGCCAGCGGAAATTCGCAAGCGGATGTTTTCGTTTTCCGGCCTTAGCACTGGGCTGATGCTTTTACAAATCGTGGTCTGGGACCGGTCCGACATCATTTTCCTGAAGTTGCTGCAGCCCGATATTCGCCAACTGGCATTCTTCTCCGTCAGCTTCAGTGTAGCTGACCGGCTCATGCGAATGCCGCAGGCTTTTGCGAACGCGCTCTCCGCCACGCAAATGGCCGAGTACGGCCGCGACAAGAAAAATCTGTTCAAGATTACCTCACAGGCTGCCATGTATGTCCTTATGGGTGCATTCCCGATCCTGATCGGGGTCGCTTGCATCGGCGGCCCTTTTATACGCGTTGTATACGGCTCGCAATATGTGCCAGCTATACCGGTCTTTATTGTGGTCGCACTTTTCAGCATCCCGAAGGCGGTACTGACGCCGGCACAAACTCTGTTGTGTTGCGCGGAGGACTTAGGATTTATTTTGAAGTGGGGTTGTGTGGCCGGCGTGCTCGATGTCGTGCTCGATGTCGCCCTAATTCCCAGTCATGGTGCAACTGGTGCGGCCTTGGCGAATGGAGTCGCCCAGACATTCGCCGCCCTTGCGATTTGGTCGCGTGTACTTACCCGCTATCCGGTCCGGATAGATACCTCTGCTCTGTTGAGGCTTGTGGCAGTGACTCTTGTAATGGCAATCGTGGTACTTGCGATCGTGGCGATGCCATTCAATCCTGCCATAAAGGTGGCCAGCGCTGTTCTCGTTGGCGCAATTGTCTTCGTCATTATGAGCCGCATTTTCATGGTGCTGCGGAAGGATGATGGTCGGCGCCTGCTGGTGCTTTCTTCTTCGCTACCCACGGCGGTCGGGTCCTCGTTTACTTGCCTGGTCGATTTTCTGATCCCTCAATCATCGGTCGCGGATGCCTTGGATTGAAGGATAAGCGATTGAATTTCGGCAGGTCTGAGCGCCAGGGAGATTCTGCCGGCGTGCTATCCCCCAAACAAGGTATTCAGGCAGGGTCTGCATATTTGCATACTGATTCACAACTGAGGAATTCCGCGGAATCAGCAAGCACCAAGGCTGTAGCCTGCATGGTAGGTGAGCGAACTTCCACGCTGAACATCGCACATGTGACTGATAGCATGGAAATGGGTGGAGCGGAAAAGCTGACAGCCATGCTGTGCCGCCTGCAGCGCGAACAAGGCCACAATGTATCGGTCCACTGCATGTATTTGGTCGGCGTGCTAGGGGAACAGCTTAAGGCCGAAGGCTTTGACGTCATTCTCCACAGTCCTCGCTCCGCTATTTATCTGATGCGCTGCCTGCACTCAGCCTTTAAACGCAATACTCCCGACGTGTTGCATTGCCACAATGCGACCGCTGCAATCAACGGCGCATTTCCAGCCCGTCTCGCCGGCGTGAAGACCGTAATAGCCACCCGGCACGGCTTGGTCAAACCGCCTTACCAGCTACGGCGTGAGTTAAAGTTTGCGCTCGCTTCACGCTGGTGTGATTGGGTCGTTGGAGTATGCGAGGGCACACGGACCAATTTACTAGCGGCTCCATTCGCCGCGCGCAACAAAATCATTCGCATTTATAACGCCGCTCCGCGGGCCCACCTCCAAACTGTACCACGGGCGAAGAAGGGCTTTACCCTGCTGTATGTCGGCCGTTTGGCGCCACCGAAGGACCACGCAACCCTGTTGCGAGCCGTCGCACTCGTACGCACGCAATATCCAAACGTGCAGTTATGGATGGTTGGCGATGGGCCGCTTGGGCCCAGTCTGCGGAGGCTTAGCGAAGAACTCGGGCTGGGTGAATGTGTCACGTTTTTCGGTGAGCAGGCTGATGTTTCGCCCTTCTTGGCCGCAGCTGATTTATTTGTGATGTCGTCCATCAGCGAAGGTCTCCCAGTATCGTTGCTGGAAGCCATGTCGGCGGGGTTGCCGGCAGTGGTCACCGATGTCGGAGGTATGGGCGAGATCGCACGTTTGTCCGGCGCAGCCATACTGGTTCCGCCGTCCGATCCCCATGCACTGGCAAAGGGTCTCTGCGAGGCCGTCGGACGCCGCGGAGAACTTGCTGACATGGGGAATATTGCCCGCCGTTGTTATGAAGATAATTTTACTCCGGAACGCATGCTTGAAGATTACATGTGTCTTTACAAGGGTTCTCTCCCTCAAAACTAAGTTGTTGTTGTGTTCGTCGTGGATGGCCGCCAAATTGAAATCCGTCGTGGAAAAAAACGCGTTCGCTTTCGCACCGTTACTTACGGAGGCTTATTCGTTGATATATCGAAGTTAGTGCGGCGTTTTCGCTCACCCACCGGGGTTTAATTCATGCATTTTACTTACAATCACCGCACCATGGGCCGCAGCTCTCAGGCAATGCATATCCGTGGCTTAGTGGAAGCCTTGATAGGGGACAGTAACGAAGTATTAATTATTTCGCCGCCAGGCGTTGATCCTCTCAAGTCGGCGGGACTCATGCCGTTCTTGCGGAAAGGGGACCGCGCACAAGGGTTCCAGCGTATCTGGAAATATATCAGCCGTGAGTGTCCTCAGTTCGTGTATGAACTGTTCGAGTTACTCTACAATCTGCTCTTGCCGTTTCGATTGCTGCCCGCCTTGTTGCGGCGAAAAGACACCGTGCTTTATGAAAGGCACGCTTACTTCATGTTCATGGGCGTGCTGTTAGGGAAGTGCTTGGGACGTACAGTCGTGCTCGAAGTGAATGAGCTCGCAGGGTTCAAACGGGTCCGGGGCTTGATCATGGAGCGTCTCGTGCGGCGGATCGACGCCTGGGTCTTCTCGTGGGCCGATCACATTCTGTGCGTGTCCGGTGTGCTCGCGGCAGAAGTTCAGCAGCGCGGCGCCAGTGGCGAGCGTGTACATGTCTTGCCCAATGCCATTGATCCCAATCGATTCCGAAGCTCGGGGCCTCGACAACCACTCCGGGAGCGCCTGGGTATTGATGGTTCGATCGTCATCGGTCATGTTGGATTGTTCTATGAATGGGACCGCCTGGACGTATTGATCGAAGTCGTAAAGAGCATCCGCGAGCGGCACCCAGGCGTGAAACTATTGCTAGTCGGCGACGGCCCCGAGACGGAAAAATTGAAACAGACCGCCTGCCGGTTGGAGATGGAGCACGCGATGGTTCTATCAGGTCCGGTGCATCGCGATGACGTGCCCGCATACATCGATGCCATGGACATTTGCGTACTGCCCGATTCCAACGCGTTCGGATCTCCGCTCGCCCTGTTTGAGTTCATGGCCATGGGCAAGCCTTGCGTTGTCCCTGCTCTCGGGCCCATACGAGACGTCATCGACCACAATGTCACCGGGATCGTGTTTCCTCATGCCGACTACGAAGCGTTGAAAACCGCGCTTCTAAGGCTTGTGGAAAATCCGGAACTCCGGCTTCAAATCGGTGCTCGAGCCAAGCACACGGTATTTGAGCGCCACACGTGGACTGCGAATGCTCGCTTTGTAGTTCAGCTGGTCACCGGTGAAGTCTCGGCCAGGCGATTTCCTCAGGTGGGACAACTTGAGGACGAAACCCAGCAGATAAGGGAAGGGAGCTGAATGTCTTCGGACAAGTGTTTCCGGGTGGGGTTGGTTGGTGCGGGCTACATAAGCGAATTTCACGCTCGCGCAGTCCAACGAGTTCCGAATGCGCGGATTGTTGGCGTCACGGATTTTGTACCCTCCCGCGCCGCCGCACTAGCTGCCCAGTTTGGTGTGGCGAATGTCTTCCCTCGAATGGAAGACATGATCAGCGAGGGAATCGATGTGGTCCACATCCTCACGCCACCCGAAACTCATGCGCAACTGGCAATCACCGCGCTCAACAGCGGCTGCCACGTATTGGTGGAAAAACCGCTGGCCATGAATACGGATGAAGTCGACTGCATTACCGCCGCCGCGGCGCGCGCGGGAAAATTGATTTCCGTCGATCATTCCTTGCTCTACGACCGTTTCGTCTCAAAAGCGCTGGGCTTGGTCCGCTCAGGCGCAATTGGGATTCCGCTCGCTTTCGATTACTTCCGAAGCTCCGAGTATCCGCCCTATCGGGGTGGGCCGTTGCCTGTTCACTTCAGGGATGGTGGCTATCCGTTTGTGGATCTTGGCGTACATGGGTTATACCTCGCGGAAGCATTCTTAGGCGAAATCGAAGACGTTAGGGCGTATTACGGCACTCACGGAGGCGATACCAATCTCCTGTTTGACGAGTGGCGCGTGGGAGCGAAATGCCGGCGCGGCACAGCGAACATCCAGATCTCATGGAACGTTCGGCCTCTTCAGAGCTGGATTCTCGTCCAAGGAACGGAAGGCGTGCTTCGCGCAAACCTGTTCGCGATGTGGGTGACGCATAGCCGGCGGCTCCCGCTCCCGAAAGCGCCGGCGCGCGCCCTACAAGCGATGGCCGAAGGGCTCAGCATCTGTGGCCAGGTCCCCGCAAACATCGTTCGCTTCGCGTGCAAGAAGATCGTTCAGTACGATGGGTTGCGCTCGCTGGTAGCGGAGTTTTATCGTGCCTTGCAGACTGGCGCAACGGCGCCGGTGCCGCCCGAGCGGGCCCGCTCGACTGTCTATTGGACAGACAGCATCTCCAGGGAAGCCAATGCCGCCAAGATCAAGTTCCAGTCCCAATTCCGCATAGAAGGGCGCGCCAAGGTCCTGGTAACGGGGGCAAACGGCCTGATCGGGCGGCACCTCGTCCGGCGGCTGTTGCAGCAAGGTGCTGGCGTTCGAATCTTGGTTCGCCGGCAGCCCCCACCGGAGTTCATGGAGGACAGCAACGTCGAGGTTTTCCTCGGCGATCTGGGAGATCCCGCCGCGGTCGATCGCGCCGTGGCCGGCGCCGAAATTGTTTACCACGTGGGCGCGGCAATGAGCGGCAATGCCCATGACCATGAACGGGGCACCGTGTGCGGCACGCGCAATATCGTTGAAAGCCTGCTTCGTCATCAAACCGGCCGGCTGGTGTACATCAGTTCCCTGAGTTGTCTGCACGCCGCTGCTTCCGGACGCGGCGCGATCGTTACCGAAGACTGGCCCGTCGAACCATCCCCGGAAAAACGCGGGGCCTACACCCAGGCGAAAACCGAGGCTGAGAAGATCGTGCGCGACGCGGTTCGAGACCGCCAGCTCCGTGCGGTGCTGCTCCGCCCCGGACGTGTGTTTGGTCCCGGGGCAAGCCTGCTAACCCCTGATGTCGCCCGCCGGATTCAGAACTTCTTCGTCATCCTAGGCGACGGCTTGCGCGAACTCCCGCTCGTGTATGTGGAGGATGTGATTGACGCGGTCCTGCTGGCCGCTGAAAAGAGCAAGTTCGACGGACGCGTGTACCACATCGTGGACCCGGCCCCCATCACGCAGAATCAACTCGTTCGCGATCACGTACTGAAAAATGCCCGGAACGCGAGAGTGATCCACATGCCGCCCGCGATCCTGTACGGTCTCGCGCTCGCTTTGGAAATAATGGGGAAAGCTCTGAAACGCTTGCCTCCGCTCTCCATTTACCGTCTCAAATCCGGAATGGCTCGCATGCGGTTTGATTGCAGCCGCGCGGAAAGGGAAATCGACTGGCGCCCGCGCGTGGGAATCGATTCCGGACTGCGGGAGATCACGGCAGCCGCGCCGGCCATTTTTCTCGATAACGGTTTTGAACCTGTGCAAGGAAGGGCAGGGGCGAAGTGATATGTCCATATTCCCTCTCCGCCGGTTCCCTCCGCCATTCAGTGTTCACATAAAGTATTTTGGAGTCGCGTGAAGTCTAAATCCGATACATTCCACAACAGAGGTTCAACTCGATAATCTCAGATTAGGAGGCGATGAATGTCATTTACTGTAGGGCTACCCTATCCCGTCTGTTTGTTTGCCACCAAAATTGCACGCAAACTCAGTCGAAACACCGCACCGGCATCCCATTTTGACCAGCAAACATATTTCGAGGAACAGTTCCGATCTACCGAGCGTTTAATCAAACGATTCGCGAACTCCATCGAGATAGAGAACAAGGTCATTCTCGACGTTGGTTCCGGTTTGGGGGGGCGCGCGCCTTGGTTTATCGAGCGTGGCGCCAAAACTGTCTACTGCATTGACATCAACCGGCAGGAATTAGCAGTGGGCCGGCAGACCGTGAACAAGCTATACTCGCCAACTCTCGCGTCGCGGGTAAAGTTCACTCATCCCGCGGACCTCAAGGAAGATTCATTCGGAGATGTAGCATTTCTAATTGATTGCTTTGAACATCTGACAGATCCCTTGGCAGTCTTACACGATGTGCATCGATGGCTGCGGCCAGGAGGACTGTTATGGGTCGGATCCATTGGCTGGTACAACTATATGGCGTCGCACTGCGCTTCGTACATTCCGATACCGTGGGCTCAAGTGCTGTTTTCTGAGAATGCCATTCTGAAAACCATTCGCACCGTCGTAAGGGATCCTAGCTACAAGCCGAGTGTTTGGGATGAATTGGAGGGTATCGATCGCTGGGACAAAGTACAGACCCTGCGAGACCGGCCCGGGGAGCCCTTGAATATGCTCAGTTTGCGTCGGGTAAAGAAGGTCTTGCGTACGTCCGAGTTTGGGCATATGAAGTTTCAGACCCACGGATTTGGCGGCACACGAAGCAGATTGCTTCATCGGCTCCGATTTCTGTCAAAACTACCAGCGCTGGATGAGTTTATGCACAGCTACTATACAGCCCAAGCAGTGAACGTCCCAAATTCGCCTGTTCGGATTCCATAGTGGAAGTGGTGGTTAAAGGAAACCACTCTATGAAAGACAGTGCAAACTATCTCTCGTCTTTGTGAATATCACTTCAAACTCCGAGTTTTATCCTTATTCCCCGTAGCTTCTATCCGTTGCCCAAGGCTGTTCGGCACTCAAATGGAATTCATGCTTAGGTGCCAACATTGAGGCCACCGACCAAGACATAGGTCTTTTGCCGCAAATTCTCGGGAACTCGTTTGTCAAGTAGCCAGTTGTAAATTGGAAGACAAGCACAAGAGTGCTGCCCTCCCTTTTTTGTTGGAGGATATGTTGCTAGCGATACCAAAATGGTTGAAAAGCAATCCGGTATATCCACTTGGTCGTGCAGCGATTCTTTCCCTCGTCGGCTCACCGCGCTTTTACAATCCCGTATCGGCCGTTAAGCTTTGCTTTCCAGAAGAGAAGGAGGAGGCGCAGTTCAAGTCGCTGCTAAATAGCATTTTCCAAGTACGTAAAGAAGGCAGTCTCGCTATTTGGGATACTCCGCTGGGCGAACTGGCGACAATGCAGTCTGAAATTGTTGAACACGTTGCCTTTCTGCTTGGCGAATTTCAAAGAGACGTGTACCTCTGCGGGACAGTCAGAGTGATGCCTGGTGCGACCGTCTTCGACATTGGTGCGAACATCGGACTCTTCGCCAAGAAGGCTATTAGCGCTGGTGCGAAGCGCGTCATATGCTTAGAACCGGGACCGGGAAACGTTTGTGCTCTGCGTTGGAATCTTGCCGCGGAGATCGGTCAAGTGTCGATACTCGCTATGGGTGCATGGGACAAAGTCGATACCATGCGATTTACCGTCGATCCCAAACGCCCGGCCCGGAGTTCTTGCGTTCAGCCGTCTTCGGATAGGGAATCATTCGAAATATCTATCAGAGTAGCACCACTTGACCTGATCGTTGAGAATCTGAAGCTGTCACGGGTGGACTTCATCAAGATGGATATCGAGGGCGCTGAGTTAAACGCTCTGCAGGGGGCGAGAGAAACTATATCGCGCCACAAACCTCGCCTAGCGATCGCCGTTGAACACACCGCCGATCGGCTCCGGAATGCTCACCATGTCCGAGAACTTGTACTAGGCATTAATCCAGAATACCGATGCGTGCCGGGACCGTATTGCTTCATCGGCGGACGGCGCCTGGCACCTGATGTCTTATATTTCGATTAACATTTGCGCAAAGGCACGGCGACTAGCTTCCACTGCGGCCCCGCGACCGCAGGAATAGCCGAAACCTTACAGAATCACGCCCTGATGCGGCATTTTCTTTTCGACCTAACCTTCAGCATGTGATTTACCTTCAGAGAGCGATATCGTAAGAACTCCCGTTGATGCACTACAAGGTCACAGCAATCATCCCTGTATATAACGGCGCTGCCCTTATCCGTCGGTCTATCGAAAGCGTGCTGTCGCAGACACGTCCTGCTGACGAACTGATCGTGGTCGATGACGGCTCAACGGATGAAACTTGTACGATTGTGCGGAGCTATGGTTCGAGAGTCCGGTATATTTACCAGCGCAATGGCGGTGTAGCAGCCGCTCGCAACAACGCAGGTAAGCAAGCAACGTCGGAGTGGCTTGCGTTTCTCGATCATGACGACGAGTGGCTGCCGAAGAAGTTGGAACGTCAAATGTCGTTCCTGGAGGCCCATCCCGGCTCACAGCTGTGCTACTCGGCCCACTGGCTGTATCCCCTCAATGGCGTGAAACGCTTGTCCCACTTACCGCTCCGTAATTTATGGCCGACGATCCGGTGGAGCAATCCGTTTCCCCCTTCGGTGGTAGTTCTTCGAAGAGGGGAGTTCTTGAAGCTCGGCGGGTTTAAAGAAACGCTTAAAGGCGCGAGCTGTGAGGATTGGGAATTCTTTGTCCGGTTTTTATCGGCTTACACCGCCATCGAAATTCCGGAGCCGCTGACGAACTACTACGAGGTGGCCACAAGTAGCAGTCGGAACTATCGGCGAATGCTTCCAAATACTCTGTCCATCGTGGAAGACACTTTGCTTTCGGGGCTATCGGGGGGCAAACGGGCATTTTGGCGGCGCCGAATTAAGAGTACGCTTTACTATCATGCTGCAATCTCTGCGCATGGGAACGGCGACTCCGCCGCGAAGTATCTTCTGCAATCCTTCGTCCAATGGCCATTCCCCGATTTCGCTCCAGAACGCTTCAAGACTCTGGTCGCACACTTGATTAACCGGCGTTAACCGTCTCGCAATCACTCCTCACCACACTGGTCCGCTGTCGGTGATGGTCATCGGTTCTACATCCGTGCGCAAGTTGGTCGTCGTGCCGTTGATTGTGACGGTCCCGCCTGACGAACTCATCCCTTTGTTCAGCGTTGCGCTGTGACCCGCGTCCAGAGTGACGGTCCATGACGTGCCATTATCCTGGACGGCGGGCATCAATGCCGTGCCGCTTGCGCCCAAGCCCTGGATTGCCACCAGGAAATAGCTCTGGGCGCCGATCGGCGTGTTGTCATTGATTTCCAGCCGATACTGGCAAACGTTCGCGGCGCACGTTGCGCCGTTTCCTGCTTCATTTACAACGACCAGGGAAGGTGTGGTCGGCAGCAATACGGAGTAACTGGCCTTCTGGCTTCCGTCCACGCAGGTGTAATGGCTGGCGTTGAGGGAGACGGGACTGGTTTCGCAGTGGCTTGTAAATGTCTTGGTCCGAGTTGCCGTGTCCGCCTGCAAACGGTCCAGAACGAGTAGCACTTCGATATCGCGGAAGAAGATGAACTCGCGTTCCACATGCTGGGCGGCGCTATTCTCGCGTTCCGGATGATTTCCCGCGCACACATTGTTCGTGTAAGCGCCAGTGATGTCGGAATCGATATAAGCGTAAGCTGTTTGGCTTTCCAGACGCCGGACCACCGCGTTGCTGTCCCGGCAGCCGGCGTTCACTTCGGCAAACCCGCCAATGAGCGGGACGTTGTGCGCAAACCCGCTATCTCCGCCCACCGTTCCCACTGAGTTGTATCCCGCCAAAGTGTTTCCGTAAGTGGGTGTCTCCCGAATCAGATACGAACCGCCTCGGAACCACTGAAAAGCCCCGACATCGAAGTGATAGTGACCGACTCCGAAAGATTCGCCCATTTGCAGGAAAAGAGAACTGGCACTTGCATTCCAGCTATTGCGCCAGTACGCGTACTGCGGTCCGGACGCATAATAGTCAAGCGGCAAGGTCGAGAACGGCTGAGCAGTTCCACCCGAATCGACCGCCATCCACATCGGGCCGACCGTTGGTTTCACCGTGGTGATCCACTGCCGCGCCAACTGGCCGATGGCCGTGGTGGGGAATTCCTGCGCAGCGGCTATCATGAAATCGCCAAAGTAACGCGACTGCATGCCACCGCCGGCGTAAACACCGGCGCCGCTCACCCAGTTTTCATCGTCACTCCAAGTCCAGCCGTCGTAAAGTCCGCGAGAGACTGTTGGTGTGGGCATGGTGTTGTAGATGGTCTGCAAAACCCCGGCCTTGAAGGCCGTGGATTCTTGCCACAGATCGCGCCCCATCAGGGCGGAAGAGGCCAGGGGAACAGCATAATAAGAAAGGGAATAGCGCCCGTACTGCAATCCTTCCAGGTTGTGAAGCCCGTAGCCTTTGCCGCCGAGCAGGCCGGTGCCGGTCGGTGAATCGTAATTTACCAGCGCGGCCCAGCGGCTGTTCAAACCGTAATTGAGAGAAGCTGCCGAGCTGCTATTGTCGCCAGACGTGGCAACCCCGAAGTCGAAGTCCGTGCGGAATGCCCCGGCAAAATAATTGCTGGAGGGCATGGTTGTGTTTCCCCAACTGTTTTGGAGATCCAGGTAGGTTTGCCAGGTGTTCCAATTATTGATTAGGGCTGTTCGTTGAGCGGAAGTCATCTGCGAGTACAGCCAGTCATACGTGAGCATCACAGGCTCACCGAACAAACGCAAGGTATCGCAGCCCACGATTTGATAGCAGCTCGTCGCATCCAGATTTACGGCCCAATTAATCTGGGCGTTGCACGTGGCGGAATTGTTCGACATCATGCAGGCGAATAGCGTGTCGTAAGGATCGAACGGGTTTGGGTTGGCGGCGTTTGGCGTGTAGCTGTTCTTGGCCCACCAGGCCTGCGCCTTCGACAGCCGCGCCGCGTTCCAGAAGAGCCTCGGGTGGCTGGAAGGAATGTTCAGTGAATTCACATTCAAAGATACCGGAGGATTTACCGAGCTGAAAGTCAAATTCGCGGTACCGGACTTCGTCGGATCGGCGACGCTCGTGGCTGTCACAGTGACGATGGGCGGCGAGGGAACCGTCGCAGGGGCCGTATAGCGGCCACTGCTGTCTATTGTTCCGCAAGCCGCGCCGCTGCAGCCGGCTCCAGACACACCCCAGGCCACTGCCGTGTTTGACGTGCCTGTCACGGTTGCGCTGAATTGTTGCGCGGTTCCCGGAGGCACGGACACAGTGGCGGGAGTCACGGAAACGAAAACACTTGGCACAATTGTTGGTTTTGCTGAAGCTGATTTGGTTGGATCCGCCACGCTGGTTGCCACAACGCTGACACCTGCCGGGGAAGGCGCCAAGGATGGTGCCGCGTAGACAGCCGATAATCCGCTGGTCGAGAGCGACCCGCAGGAAGAACCGCTGCAGCCGGCGCCGCTCAAACCCCAAGTGACAGCGGTGTTTGAAGTCCCCGTCACGCTCGCGGTGAAAAGTTGCATTCCAGACGTGGGCACGGAAGCGCTCGTTGGGCTGATACTGATCAAGACCGCAAGCGCCGCCGCAATCGTCATGCTTGCCGAAGCGGATTTTGTGGGGTCGGCCACGCTGGTTGCTTTCAAAGTGACCGTCGCAGGTGACGGCACACTCAATGGAGAAGTATATAAACCGCCGGCCGAGATCATACCACACGCCGCGCCGGAACAGCCGCCGCCTAAAGTCCAGGTGACGGCCGTATTCGAAGTCCCCGTTACATTTGCCGAAAATTGTTGAGTACTCCCCACCAACAGTGTGGCGTTGTTCGGGGAAACCGCGACCGTTACCACCGCGGCGCTCACCGAGAGAATGGCGGCATTGCTGGTCACGCTGCCTGCCGAGTTGCTGACAACTACAGTGAACTGCGTTCTGCTATCGGACGTCGCCGTGGCCGGGGTTGTGTAGGTCGTCGACGTCGCACCGCTAATGGCTGTTCCGTTCTTCTTCCACTGATAGCTGAGAGGAGCCGCGCCCGAACCTGCCGCAGAGAATGTGGCGGTCTGGCCGGCAGTCACTGTCTGGTTTGCCGGCTGCGTGGGGATCGTAGGGGCGTCCGATACACCTGTGCCGGCCATCGCGAAAGTTTCCTGTGCCGTGGTAAATGAAGGTGTCGCCGATCCGCTCGCATCTGTCAACTGAGGCGTGGTTGTTTGGATTTTTGTGATCAGGAGGCTTCCCGAAGCTGAACCTACAGCAGAGGGCGCAAACCTGGCGATAAAGGTCGCGCTCTGCCCCTCACCCAAATTCAAAGGTAGCGCCGGCCCAGTGATAGTAAAGCCGCGACCAGACGCGGCAGCCTTGGTGATTGTGATGGGAGCCGTGCCGGAATTCTTGAATGTAAGACTCTGATTGCGGCTGGACCCTATCGCCACGTCCCCGAAACTGAGGTTCGATTGACTTGCGGATAGGTTCCCGCCCAATGAAACGCATCCTGATTGTACGAGAGCTACTGCAAGGACAGCGAGGAAGACTATGGCTATAAACGGGTTACGACGAACTGGAACTCTACGTCTATGTGGTCGAGGGCTAGGGGAACTTGATTTAAAGTAACGCATCACATTTGAAGTTTAGGAACCGCGCCGGGCAGAGACCTACTGGTCGTCGGGAGGGATAAAGGACAGGTTCCCAACCTGCCCGGAGAGCCCCTTGACCGCCCAAACGACATATTGGGTAGTGAATATGGAAACCCTGTCTAAACCATTCCGGAAAGTCCCAATGCCGGACGGATATAATTGGACTTCTAACTCGACAGTTCCCTTGGGGATTCGAATCTACATATCAAGACAACAATGGCGGAAGACATCAAGACGGGATCGACCGGGTCGCGTCCGATCAAGCTGGCCCTGGTCAGTTGCGGATTAGGTCGCGTACAACGCGGTTTTGAAATATCCACTTCACGTTGGCAAGCAGCGCTTTCATCGGATCCAAGACTTGAATTGAGAGTATTCAGCGGTGGCGAGTTCCCCAATGCGGAGCGTGTTTGGAGTATCGCCCGTAACGACGCGCTCGATTCTCCACTAGGCATCTTTGGCAAGTTTAACGAAAGGCGATTTTGGGACCTTTGTTATCGACTTGAACAGACGACTTTCAGCATTGGCTTCATCCCAAGGCTTCTTTCATGGCAGCCCGATATTGTCTGGACAAAAGAGTTGCACGTCGGCCGAATTCTCATGGTTATTCGCAAATTGTTTCAACTGAAATTCAAGATTATCTTTGCCAATGGCGATGCGTTGGATCCAATACGCTACGAGGATTTCGACCAAATACAGCACTTGTATCCAGATTCTTTTGAAAAGGCAGCGCTATCTGGCATTGCAGAAGAGAAGATGCACCTTCTCCCGAATTGCGTCTCCTACGCAACTCCCGGAGAATCTCGCGAACAACTGCGTCAACAATTCGGTTTCCACAAGGAAGACTACATAATTGTCTGCGTTGCCGCATGGAATCGCTATCAAAAGCGTCTAGACTATCTGATTAGGGAAGTAGCCGCTTTACGAGATCCAAGTGTCAAACTCTTGCTATGCGGACACCCGGAGGCGGAGACGAAAGCGCTGAAGGTGCTCGCCGCTAAGGAATTAGGAACGAATGTTCGTTGGTTTACGCTGGCTCCAGAAGATATCCACCGCGCGCTCTACATCTCGAATGTATTTGTTCTGCCAAGTCTCTCGGAGGGCCTGCCGAATGCATTGATTGAAGCAGTGATGGCGGAACTACCTGTCATTTGCCATCCTCATCCTGGTGGAAAATATATTCTGGAAGATGACCAATGGCTTGTCGACCTGTCCCCAAAAGGCGCACTGGCGAATCGGTTGAAGACCTTGAGAGTTCGCCCACTTCCGGAAGAGGAAATAAAGCGATTGCAGAATCGCGCCATTGAGAGATTTAGCGCCGGTACTCTGGCTGGGGAATTTTTTGAGATGGTGAAGAGAGCTCACACAAGAGGTACATAGTGCTTGTAATGAGGCTCTTTTGACGGATCGAACCAATGCTACGCTGCCAAGACTTGTTCCTCCACGCCGTTCCCGTTAGTGGCCGTGAATTAAATCCGCGACGAATTGTTCTAAATCAAGAGCTTCTACGCCGTCAGTGACTGCCTTGGTGGCCAGGGTTGAGCGGGACTTTCCGTGCACTATGATCAGACGCTTTGACCGATTTCCCAGTGCGCGACGCAAGGAAAGAAGCGGAGCGGCCATTGGGAGCCGGACGGTTTTCCCAGCTATGCATTCGATTAGCCATATTCCGGCATTCGGCCGTGGCATTAGAAAATCTGCCTCCAGGCCCTGCTGATCGCGAAAGTAGTAGAGCTCTTTCCTCGCTCCCTGGTTCGCTTGAATCTTGAGTATTTCCGCAGCGACAGAGCCCTCAAAGAGCTGTCCCAAGAAGGGCGAGCGCTGAAGCTCGGCCTCCGAAGTTATTCCTAGCAGGTAGCATGCCAGCCCCGAATCGCCCCAGTAGATTTTCCGCGATTTGATGAGTCTCTTCGCAAGATTCTCGAAATAGGGCGGCACAACCATAACCTGGCCGGTGACTTCGAGAATGTGCAGCCACTCGCTGATGGTCGGAACTGAAACTCCAAGAGGAGCGGCAAGATCGGTCTTGTTGAGAATTTGGCCGTGTCGACTGGCTAGCATCGCTAGAAATCGGCGAAACGTCACTAGGTCGCGTACGCTCGTGATTGCCCGGACGTCACGCTCTAAGTAAGTTTGGAGGTAAGAGGCGAACCACAGTCCACGAGACTTCGGACGGGCAAGCACCTCTGGAAAGCCGCCGTGAAGCATATTCACCTTCGGAGTTTCCGATACACTGAAGGGCAGAAGTTGCAGAATGGCAGGGCGGCCGGCCATCGGCTCCGTGATGCCTTGCATGAGCGGCGCTTCCTGCGATCCAGTGAACAGCCACTGTCCCATCCGGCGGGGTGCCGCGTCGACCAGCGTGCGGACGTAGCTGAGGAGCTCAGGAGCATTCTGAATTTCATCAAACACTACGGGCGGTTGCAGCTCTTCGAGGAAGGTGCGCGGGTCGCTGCGAATCCTTCCCTGACGGCCGGAAAATGTCGCGACGCCTCCTGAATGATATTTTCCAACTTTCGAGGGATATAGCGCATGTGAGTGTTGTAAAGCAGCACGTTAGAATAACCAAACTGCAAGGTTGTGGATATTTCTCACCTTCCGTTAGTCCTCAAGCACGTCAAGCCAATCAAGGTCGATCGCTCCTGATTGACGAATGAGTTTGGTTTGGGCGAGTGCCTCGTTCCCAAGGCACAGTCCGAGATGGGCACAGCTGACGCACCCGTTCTGCGGGAATCAGATTCCTGGAGGATGAATTACAGAGGTTTGTAAGCCTCAGCGAAGTAGTTCCACTCCGGTCTGTCCAGCGGCCGCGCGAAGCCGCTCATCAAGCGAGGCGAGCGCCAGCCTCTCGTGCCGCGCCAGGTCCAAGTAAACCGCATCATACGCGGATAGTTGGAACGTACGCGCCGTTACCAACGCTTGACGAGTTGAAACGAAGAGACTACTTGTGTCCACTCCTTGGGCCACGATTTGTTCAATGTCTAGCAGCGCTCGATCGACATCCACGGTGCTCAGAATAGAGCGCCGCTCTGCGACAGCCAGACCGTTGCTCATCTCAAGGTGCCACAGGGCGGGAACCACCGCTCGTCCCCCTTTGGTGAGAAACTGCTTTACGCGGTTGGCATAGGGCGACACAGAATCATCGAGAAACCAGCGAAGCGCTACGGAAGCATCGAGTACAAAACGCTTCAAATGCGGCCCTCCTCGACAAGGTCATGGATGTTCACGCCGCGTGGAAGCTTGGCACGTTTACGAATACTTTCGATGTCCTCGAAAACGTCTTTCAAGCTGGTTTCGGGAGGAGCCGACGTAAGGACGGCTGCCAGTTTCCCACGCCGGGTGATGCCAATCCGTTCGCCTTCCTGGGCACGGTCCACGAGTTCCGAGAGTTTCTGTTTGGCCTCAAACAGCCCCACTGTGCGCATGAGAGGTCTCCCTTTGATTCTTCTAGATGAATAGTCTAGGTTGATGCGTGAAAGAAGTCAAGGCCTATTCGCTTCATGTGCACCTCGAGTCTCATACAATCTATTATATCGTCATACATGTAAATTCATCCTTTGTCAAGGAAGCGTTGGAAAAAGCGCATTCTTTCTCTTACAATCGCCGCGACATGAAAAAGGATGCGCCACTAGCTTTCCGTATCCCGACTGATTTAAAGAGGAAACTCCAGGAGACCGCGAAGTCGGAGGCTAGAAGCATTTCGCAGGTCTGCGAAATATTCTTGCGACTCGGCGTGGAGGGGTACGAAAAGGAAGGATCAAGGTTCCTCCAGCGTTTTCTCTCCCGTCAGAAGAAGGAAGGTCCTTCAGAATAGGGTCTTGCCCAAGTACGCTTGCAAAGGCCTTGACAGATCCCTCGAACAAAATCCAAGTTGTGAGAAAACTTCAAGCTTGCTCAGTCGTTAACCGGACTTAAAGAGAACTAGAAATTTCAATTTCTACCTTCAAGTCGGTCAATGGCCCAAACACAAAAAGAAGCAAGATAGGTCGAACCCGGCCCACCAGCGCTCAACCGACAAAGACGAGTACGAAAATTCTTTTGATTAGAGACCCGGCTGACTTTTAGAGAAGTAGTCCAGCTCCAATTAAATTGCGACAATTCCGTAATCCGCTTGACGACGCATTTCGGTGGACATACACTACGCATAATGCAGCGAGGTTCTCTGACCTCGTTCTGCAAAAGGGCGAAGTTCCATTCAAAGGCGAGGCGAACGTTATTTTTCTGCGTTCGATCTCGCCCTTTTTGTTTTGGGGGCCAATTATGGAGAAACGATGCGAAAGAACCCAGGAAACAAAACCTCGGATGGAACCTCGGCGAACCATAATCAGAACCAAGTTCAAACGATCCAAGAAGATTTGAAGCCGCTGGTCGACGATCAAGAAACCCTCGCATCCGGCCGAGAACAAGTCAAACCTCAAAGTGAGATGCACGAATCCACAAAGGCGAGCGGCCCGCGAACCATCCGAGGGAAGCGGAGGAGTTCTCAAAACTCACTTAAGCATGGGATTTTCCGCACTAAGGATTTCTTGCTTCCGGGCGAATCACGAGCGGAATATTCGGCGCTGCTGAAAGGTCTGATCGACGAATATCAGCCCGTGGGCATCGTGTGGTCAAACTATGTAGAAATGCTCGCTGCCACTTACTGGAAAATGAGACGCTTGGTTAAGGCGGAACACGCAGAAATCGTCGAGCAAATAGATTTCTCGCACCTTGAGTCCGATGTAGCTCAACAAGCAGAAGCATGGGACAAAGTGAGGAAAGGTGGAATATCTCCGGGCATAATGCGGCCGACTCGGAACCCGTATGTGGTTAACGAGACAAAAAATATGTTGAAGACACTCCGGAACGCCTTGGAGACTGCCGGTTTCGAAAGCCCCGGAGAAGATCCTTGGCTCCTACGGAAATTGTTCGGCATTGATGATGATGGTGCAGCGCCATTCGGATTTTTCAAGATCTATCGGCTCTATGGCAAGCAAGCGGCAGAAGCACTGAAAGTCAACGACATCGCCGAAGTTGATAGGTTAAAAGGAATAATTCTTGAGTCATTAGATGGCACGATTGCAAGCTTGGGCGAATACGAGAAGGGCTTATTTGCATTAAGCGCCATGCAAAATGGTTTTAAAGTATATCAAGCACTTATTTCGCCGCATGGTGATTCAGATCGTTTCCTCCGTTACTGGAAATTTCTAAGCCGAGAATTGAACAATATTCTGAGTCAATTGGAACGCTTTCAACGGATGCGAGATGGCCAACCAGTTCCTCCTGCAATCAGGATTCATGTCGATACATGAACCACTGACAGGTATTAATCAGTGTAAATACATTGCCACAGGCTGGATTTGGAACAGCAGGGGATCATCCACTGGACCGAGGGACGGAATTGGCGCAGGTTGATCTCCCTGCAGTTCCAAGAAAACTCAGATTGTGCGCAAAGGGTCTTCTGTGCTCTACCGCTGGCGGCGCGGGCTGAGGCAAATTTGCGCCCACGGGCAAGACCGAGCGAGCCCAGGAATGCAAATTTGCAAAACGAACTCGTCTACACTATTTGAAGTCTTCAGCTTGTCTTCTTTACTGTGCGCGAATATGTTCGCTCTTTTCACTCTTGACCACTGGGAAGAAATAAAGTGCAGCGGGACGATGTGCAAGGGGCAACCGTTGCCGCCCCAGTTGGATGTCAAGATTTCCTGATCCCGAGGGCAGGGAATCAACTAGTCCGTTCCCGTGCTGGCGCGCAACGTTCTTGCTTCGAGATAGGGCGCACCAAACTGTCCCGTGTCACTTCGCGAAGGGGATTAACGCGCGCTATATGCCACCACGCAGGAGGTCGTCTAAGCTCTAGCGCAGGCGGCGCGGTCTGAGGCAGACGTACGCCCATGGACAAGGCCCGAGCGAGCCTAAGAACGCAAATTTGCAAAACGAACTCGTCTAAACTATTTGAAATCTGTGGCTTGTCTTTTTACGGTGCCCGAAAAAGCGTCGCAAGAGATATGTCGACGCGCGATGAAGACCCACACTTCAACGGGGAGCTGTCGCGCGGATGAGTGGAAAGTTGGGCCCGCCGCCGGAGGTGTTGCTCTAACATGTAGAGCCTTAGGACCCGACCGTGATGATGGCCAACTCGGGAGGGCAAAGGAATCAAATCGGCAGGAAAGTAGTTCCGATGCCGCGACTCGGAAGGTCTGCGAGGCCCTTGTTGAAGGTAGGCTCCGAGACCTACAAGAAGAAGGGCTCTGGCTTGCTGCAACGCTACCTTGCTCAATCGAGACCCAGACCAAAAGACAATTAAGGTAACATGCGCAACACCGGCGCGAGTTGGGAGCGCGGCAAATGGGGGATCGCGATGGCCATCCAGCAGAATATCGATCACATCCAGACGACACACACCGGCAGCCTGCCTCGCCCACACCATCTCCTCGAACTGCTTAAAGCCAAGTTTGACGGTAAACCGTTTGACGAAACCGAGTGGAATACGACTCTCTCCAAAGCGGTGACGGATTGCGTGCGCAAGCAGGTTGAATGCGGCATCGATACGGTCACCGATGGAGAATTTTCCAAGACAGGGTTCTTTACCTATATTCGAGAGCGCCTCGAAGGTTTCGAATCTTGTCCCGGGCAAAAACAGGTCTCGTTCGCCAAGGAAGTTTCAGCTTTTCCCGAGTATTACGCGCAGTACTTCCAGCAAGCCATGATGGGCGGAGCCATCGCGCCTGCAGTGCCGGTGGCGTGCACGGGACCGTTGAAGTACCGCGGTGAAGAATTGCTCAAGCGAGACATCACGAATGTGAAGAACGCGGCAAAGACAGCCGGCGTCGCGGAGGAACACGTTTTCCTGCCAGCCACGGCGCCTTCCGGCGTCGGCACCAATGAGTATTACAAAAGCGAGGAAGAATATTTCCACGCTCTGGCCCTTGAGTTGAGCAAAGAATATCGGACCATCGTGGCTTCGGGTATTCTGGTGCAGGTTGACGATCCGTTCCTTTCGGACATCTTTGTTGATCCTCGCTTTGACGACCGACAGAAAAAGCGGCGGGCAGAGATCTACGTGGAGGCGGTGAATACTGCGTTAAAAGGGATTCCGTCTGAAAGAGTGCGTTTCCATACTTGTTACGGAATCAATGAAGGACCGCGCATCCATGAAGCGGCGTTGGCAGATGTCCTACCGCACGTTCTCAAGATCAACGCAGGCCAGTGCAGTTTTGAGTCCGCCAATCCACGCCACGAGCACGAATATCATTTGTTCGAGCGGATCAAGGTTCCTAAGGGTAAGGTGATCTGTCCAGGGGTAATTACGCATGCCAGCAATATCGTCGAGCACCCGGAATGGATCGCGGAACGCATCTTGCGATTTGCGAAGCTTGTAGGCCGAGAGAACATCATGGCCGGATCGGATTGTGGGTTTTCTTCGCAAGCGACCTACAAGACGGAAGTGCATTCCACGGTTGTCTGGGAAAAATTCAAGGCGATGCGCGCAGGAGCAAACATCGCGAGTAAGAGGCTTTGGCCAGGCAAAAGTTTGAAGCCTCGCACGAAGCGCCGCTCTTCGAATAAGTCGTGAAAAGTCCGCTTTTCTAGCTGATGGTTGCGGGCAAGAACGACGTGCTCGACTGGGGAGAGGCCGACGCCACGGCCCAACTGAAGGGCGAGATGGCGCTATTCGACATCATCGCCGCGAAAAACACCAAGGTACAGCTATTCGTCTTCAACAATGCCGGCCATTTCATGTACCGTGAACATCCGGAGGAGTTCAACGCACTGCTGGTCACTTGGACCGATTATTGGAAAAACAATCCGCCCGAGCCTCCCGCGGGCGATTTTCAACTACCGTGACTTAGTCCGGAAATGCGCTCCTCGCCATGGTCTGTGTCTCCGGTCTCCTGTGACGCCCTTTGTCGCATTGACCGAAAAGGAGTGATTGGATTTCCACGCTCCACTCAAAGAAGTTACATGCGTGGCCGCGCATTAGGCTTCGTATCCATCAGAAATACTTAATCCAAATTTCTGTACTCCCGATAAAGCCCGAGATCATGCGAGGATTTGTTCGCTCGTTTCACGCATGACCACGGGGAGGCGTGCCATTCCATGCCAGGCATCCAAACTGACTGGATTTGCGGGTGCGAGTATAGTCACAACTTCCAGTGATATTGATCACATCTGGTACCACTCCCCGCGGGATATCCTTCGTAGCGTGAGGTTTAAGAAGCAAGTTTTGGCTACAGGGTGCCGGCGTGAAGGGAATTCTTAAGCTCGCTTACAAGCTGCTCGTCAACGACAAGGCCAAATTCACGGCCTTGCTGGTGGGTATCGCTTTTGCTTCCTTCTCGATGATCTTCATTTCGGCCATGTTTGTCGGCGTGTTGCGTCATTCGTCCTCGACCGTGATCAACATCGGCGCCACGATGTGGGTGATGGATCCGGCAGTGCAGACGCCTGCCAACTCGATTGGAATTCCCGATTACGTCCTTGACGCGGTCCGAAGCACGCAAGGCGTCGCCTATGCCGTGCCGCTCTATACCGGGACGGCTTTGGTGAAACTCGCCGACGGCACCTACCAGGCAACGAGCGTCATCGGCCTGGACGATACCAGCCTGTTTGGCCGTCCCGAGATGGTGAATGGAAAGATCACCGACATCTACGCAGAGAACGGCTTCTTTGTAGTTCAGGACGCGGATTATTCCAAACTCGGCAGCCCTCACGTCGGGTCGGAATTCCAGCTGAACGATCACCGGTGCGTCATCGTTGGGACTGCTAAAGTTGCGATGTCCAGCCTGTTTGGGCTCCCGACGTTGTACACGACCTACGAGAGGGCCATTCAATACATTCCGAATCCGCGCTATACCGTGTCCTACGTCCTCGTTGAGCCGAAGAGTCCCAGCGACATACCGAAGATCAAGCAACAGGTGGCGGCGCTTGGTTACCTGGCGCTGACTAAAGATGAGTTCATGCAGAGAAGTATCACCTTTTACATTTTCCAGACCGGGATGGGAACCAACCTTTTGATCATGACCGTCATTACGTTTTTCGTGGGCCTGTCGATCTCAGGCCAGACGTTTTATACGTTCATCCTGGAAAACCTGGAGAGGTTCGGAGCCCTGAAAGCGCTGGGCACGAAAGACGGCGAACTCGTGGGTATGATCTTGTTCCAGGCTACGTTCACGGCGCTGACCGGCTACGGGTTGGGAGTCGGCCTGTGTACCTTGTTCATCTATCTGGCGAAGCTGAGGCTCCCCAGTTACTTCGCCACGATCACCTACACCAATCTTCTGCTGGCGTTGGTGATGGTCCTGATCATTGACGCAGTTTCCAGCTACGCGGGAGTCCGTAGGGTCCTGCGAATCGAGCCGTTCGAGATTTTCAGGGGATGAAGATGCCGCGCACTGCCATCGACGCGAGCGGGCTACAGAAATGGTTCGGTGAAGAAGATGCTAGGACCCTGGCTCTCCGCGGCGTCGACCTCCACGCGGATTTCGGGGAAATGATCTACATCGTGGGGCCGTCCGGGAGCGGCAAGACGACGCTGCTGAGCGTGCTTTCTGGAATTCTCAGACCGAATTCTGGCCATGTTTTGGCGGACGGAACGGACATCTGGACTCTCGATAGCAACCATCTGGCCGAATTCCGCCTGCATAAGCTCGGCTTCGTATTTCAGGATTTCCACCTCTTTCCGCGCCTGAACACGGCGGAGAATGTAGCGATTCCGCTTATCCTCAGGAAAGTGCCGTGGGATACCGCTATCCAGGAAGCAATCCACTATTTGGATATTGTCGGGCTCAAGGGACGCGCGGATCTCCCTCCCATGAAGCTCAGCGGAGGCGAACAGCAACGCGTAGCCATTGCGCGAGCCATGATTGGAAAGCCGGATATCCTGATTATGGACGAACCGACCGCTTCCCTGGACGGCGATACGGGACATGTCATTGTGAAGTTCGTCCGCGAGAACATCCTCGACGCGAACCGCTGCATCGTCGTAGTCACACACGACAGTAGAATCTACGAATTCGCCAGCCGGATCTTGAAGATGGAAGACGGTCGGATCACTGGAACACAAGAGAGGGCAGCATGAAAAATAAAATACTATTTGCGCTCGCCATCGCCGGCATTGTCGCTGGGACGACGGCTGCCTACCTTTTCGGTATTACGAATCCGCCGCTCCCGCCGGTCTTTCAACCATTCACGGATCCCTATGCCAACGGAATCTACGCGGAAGGCATTGTGGAGAGCGATCAACCCAGCGGCGAGAACATCAACGTGTTTGCGGAAGTACCCGGCACCGTGAAGCAAATTCTTGTCGCCGAGGGGCAGGTAGTGCACAAAGGCGATCCGCTGGTGTTGATCGATGATTCCATTCAAAGGGCAACTGCGGAGCAAATGCAATCGCAGGCTCAGGCTGGGTTGTCGCTGCTTCAAGAGCTCAAGGCCGAGCCGAGGAAAGAGAATCTTGACGTTGCAGAGTCACAAGTCGAGTCGGCGCACGCAACTTTGAAAACTGTAGAGGACGAACTGGCCAAGCAGGAAACTGCGTACGAAATGGATCCGAAATCAATCAGCAAGGACGCTTTGGACAGTGCGATCAACGCGGCTGCGGTGGCGAAAGCCAACCTTTCGGTAGCTCAGAAACAATATGACCTGACCAAAGCAGGCGCCTGGTCCTACGACGTCACCAATCAGGAACGCCAGCAAAACGCGTTGCAAAAATCCTACATGGCATCGAGCGCCTTGCTTTCCAAGTACACGCTCCGAGCGCCAAGAGACGGCATGGTGCTGACCATCAATCCGACGCCAGGGAGCTTCGTATCCCCGCAGGGCTCCTACGACAGCTACACGCAGGGCATGCTTCCCGTGCTGGTGCTCGGTAGCCCGCAGGCGTCTCTGAATGTGCGTTGCTACGTCGATGAAATCCTTGTGCATCGGCTCCCCGCGCCAAGCAAGATGAAAGCGCAAATGTCCATTCGCGGGTCGGACACGAAGCTTCCCCTCGATTACGTGAGGATGCAGCCGTTCGTGTCTCCCAAGATCGAGCTTTCCAACCAGAGGACCGAGCGGGTCGACGTCAGAGTGCTGCCCGTAATTTTTAGAATCGAGAAGTCCGAAAACACGTACCTCTTTCCTGGCGAATTAGTGGACGTATTCATTGGTGAGTGAGGATTGAAATGTTGCGTCGTGCAAAATCGATTGTTGCTCAAGGGGCCTTAGCCGCCTTCGCGACTTGGACGCTCCTGTTGGCTGGATGCACGGTAGGCCCGAAGTACGCGCGGCCGTCGGTGCAAACTCCCACAGCTTACAAGGAGCTTGCTGCGGACGATCTCATACAGTCAGACCAATGGAAATCAGCCCAACCGAGTGATGGTGCGGCTCGTGGAAAGTGGTGGGAAGTCTTCCATGATTCACAGCTAAACACGTTTGAACTAAAAGCGGATATTTCAAATCAGAATATTGCCGCGGCGGTTGCAAGTTTCTTTGCTGCCCGCGCCGTCATCCGGGAAGCGCGTTCGCAATATTTTCCGACCGTCGCAACGAACCCAAGCATCATGAATGCGCGCCCGTCGGCGGGCCAGTTCGGCGGGGTGCGGTCGGGAAGCTCTTCGACCTCGGGATTCACTCTCAATTCTTTTACCAATTTCTCGGCGCCTGCGGACGCGTCCTGGGAACCGGACCTGTGGGGCCGTGTTCGCAACACGATGAGGGGAGCCACCTACGCGGCGCAAGCAAGCAGCGCCGACTTGGAAAATGTGCGCCTCTCCGTAGAGGCAGAGCTTGCGACCGACTATTACCAGCTCCGCGCGCAGGATGCCATGAAGCAGGTTTTTGACGCCACTGTCATCGCCTACCGGGAATCTCTGAATCTCACTCAGGTCCAGTTCAAAGCCGGGATTGGAACAGACGAAGCGGTCGCTCAAGCCGAAGCCCAACTGGAGGCTACACAAGC
>Ga0209415_10001408_pt1 | contig 46174 bp, 32 predicted proteins | sample PeaSoiSIISIP2007_FD_187696 | JGI IMG/M metagenome (GOLD analysis project Ga0209415, IMG submission 187696) | Peat soil microbial communities from Weissenstadt, Germany - SII-SIP-2007 (SPAdes) (version 2) | ecosystem: Environmental > Terrestrial > Soil > Wetlands > Peat | place: Germany... | reverse complement strand
ACCACCGCACCGCGCCGCTGGCCATGAGAGAACGTTTCTGGATCAGCGAAAACCGCCGCTACGAAGTCCTGCGGCTGCTGAAGAGCGCGGAAGGCATTGAAGAAGTCGTCGTTCTTTCCACCTGCTGCCGCACCGAGTTTCTGATGTGGGCTAGCGAACCCACCCTGGCTGCCAACTCACTTCTCCATTTTCTGAGCACCGAGCACGGCCTGAAACTGAGCGAGTGGGAGCATTTTTACCGCTTGCTGGACGAATCGGCCCTGACCCAGATCTTCCGGGTGGCGTCCGGGCTGGACTCGATCGTGCTAGGGGAGCCGCAGATCCTACCGCAGGTGAAAGCCGCGTGGGAGCAAGCCCGAACCGTGGGCGCTGCCGGACACTTCCTGAACGCCGTACTGGAGAAGGCCCTGGGTGTTTCTACGCAAGTGCATACTGAGACGGCGATCGGCAAACTGGCGGTCTCGATTCCGACGGCGGCGCTGGACCTGGCCCGGCACATCTTCGGGTCGCTGGACGGCCGGAAAGTGCTGCTGCTGGGCACGGGAAAGATGAGCGAACTGTCGGCCCAACACATGGTCGAAAACGGCGCCGGATCGGTGGTGGTGATTGACCAGTCGCCGACACGCGCCCAGGAGTTGGCAGAAAAATTGGGCGGCACGGCGGCTACCCTCGCGGACCGCTGGAAGTGCATGCTGCGCGCCGATATCGTGATCAGCGCTACCGGATGCCCACACGCGGTCCTGTCCCGCGAGGAAGCGGAGAGGATTGCCATTGAGCGCAACCGGGTTGCATTGGTGATTCTGGATATCGGCATGCCGCGCGACGTTGAGCCCGAGGTGCACCGGGTGGATGGAATTCTGCTCTATGACCTGGACGGTCTGGAGCGCGCCGTAAAGAGCAGCGCAGGGGAACGCACGGCGGCCGCTGCCGAAGCGGAGAAGATAGTGGCCGCGGAGTCGCAAGCTTTCCGCGGCAAGCTGCAGGCCGAACGCGTGGTGCCCACGATTGTGGCGCTGCGCCACAGCCTCGACCAGATTTGCCGGCAAGAGCTGGAGTCCTTCATCGAAGAGCGTGGGCCGTTTACCCGGGAGCAGGACCAGTCACTTCACGCAATCGCAGCGCAGGTCATACAGAAGATTGCCAGCTCCCTGGCCCGTGAACTCAAGGAACTTCCAGAGAAGGAGGAACAGGAGCGGATGACCGCGGCGGTCACCCGCCTGTTTCACCTGGAATCGCCGAAACAGGCGCTTGCCGGCACCAGATCGGAGAATCGGAAAAATGAGCGCAGCAAAGACCGCGCCATCGCAATCAACTACTCGTAGTTCTGGCAGCGCTGTGATGTGGACCAGTTCGCAGTCCTATGTCTTGGCGGCGTTCTGTCTGCTGCTCGGTGTGGCCCTGGGATACCTGTTCCGCGGATCGGCGTCGGTGGGCGCAGCGCCCGTTGCAGCCGCCACGACGCAGCAGGGAAGCGGAACGAGCCCGCAGCAGCCTGACCCCAATGCCCAAGCCGCATTGGCGCAGGCCGCGGCCCCGTTGCTAGACACGCTGAACCAGAATCCCAACGACTTCGACTCCTTAGTGAAACTCGGCAACCTGTTCTACGACGGGCAACAGTTCCCTAGCGCGATTCAGTACTACGAGCGGGCGCTGGCCATTCATCCCGAAAATCCCGACGTCCGCACCGACATGGGCACAGCGTACTGGTACACGGGAAATGCCGACAAAGCACTGGCCGCGATGGAGACTTCTCTGAAATACCGGCCGGGACACCCGCAGACTCTGTTCAACCTGGGCTGGGTGCGCTGGCAAGGGAAACGGGATCCCAAGGGCGCGATTGAGGCCTGGCAGCAGCTGCTCAAGGCGAATCCGGACTATCCGCAAAAACAGCAGGTCAAGCAATATATCGCCAAAGCAAAAGAGCACGCTGCGCGCGGCTAGAGAATTTTTCGGACTGGCGCTCCTTCATAAACCGCTCATACCGGCGCCAAGGGGCTTCCCTAAAAGGAAGCCTCTCTTTTTTGCTGAGTCGAGTTGTGCGCCACGGAAGCCACGGCTCGTGATCGATGTTCATCCAACAGCCAATGCCCGTATCGGGAATATTGGGGGAACTAATCCCGTGCTTTCCCGTCGCCCCGATGAAGTTTGTCCGGGTCCTGCCGAAATAGTGGGGATATGGAACTCCACTCACCAGCCCAATCTGCCCGCCGCAGAAGCGACCGGGTATCGATCGCCTTTCCGGTAGAGGTCGCAGGGATCGATCTCTCGGGGAAGCGCTTTTCCGACCGAACCAGGACGACCACGGTGAGCCGGTACGGCTGCTGCTTGCCCCTGCCGCGCTTGCTGCAGCCCGACCAGGCCATTCAGATGCGCCGGATCGGCACCAACGAAATCGTGGCCGGGCATGTCGTCGTTCCCATGGGCATGCAGCCCGCCGGGCGGCTGTATGGAGTGGGAACGCAGGAGTCGTGCGAAACCCTCTGGGGAATTCGTTTTTCTTCGTCGTTCTACGAGAAGCTCCTCGACAACATGCACGACGGGGTCTACTTCGTGAACCAGGAGCGCAAGATTACCTACTGGAACGAAGGAGCGCAGAGGCTGAGTGGATACACCGCCAGTGAGGCCATCGGGAAAGGCTGCTTCGACAACCTTATGGGACACGTGGACGAGAGCGGCCAGCCCTTGTGCGACGGCGCCTGTCCCATGGGCGACGTCATGCGTGGCGGGAAGGCGGTGGAGGCGGAGTTCTATCTCCACCATAAGCAGGGGCACCGGGTTCCGGTCAGTGTTCGGATTTTGCCGATGCGGAACCGGGAAGGCACCATTGTCGGTGCGGTGCAGGTCTTCAGCGATGCAACCGCCAAGCGGAACGTCGAAAAAAGAGTAACCGAGCTGGAGCACCTGGCCTATCGGGATGCTCTGACCGGTCTGCCCAACCGACGCTATCTCGAATTGAAAGTGGAGCAGGGGCTGGAAGAACATCGCCGCTTTGGCCGGCTCTTCGGCCTGCTGATGTTCGATGTCGACCGCTTCAAACAGGTGAACGACTCCCATGGACACGATGTGGGCGATGCCTTGCTGAAAGCCGTGGCGAACACGCTGGTGCAAGGTCTGAGAACCGTGGACATCATCGGTCGCTGGGGAGGGGAAGAGTTTCTGGTCTTAATGCCCGATCTGGACGCCCTGGCGTTGGGCGATCTCGCCGAACGCTGCCGCGTCTTGATCGCGCAATCTTCTGTCGTGAAGGAAACGTCCCGGGTCGCGGTTACAGCCTCCATCGGGGCGACGGTATTGAGTCATACCGACTCCGCAGCGGCGTCGATTCGCCGGGCGGATGAGTTGATGTACCAGAGCAAGCGCTCGGGCGGAGATCGAACCACCGCGGGATAGACAAAGCGCAGCGCGCGTCGCGACGGGAGTAACACGATCTGCACGCGGATCGTCTTCTAGCCTGACGCGTTTTCGGAAGAGACCGAGTCGGCGGGGCCTTCGTCGTCGCCGGCGGGGACAAGTTCAAATTTCTTCAGCTTGTAGCGCAGGGCGTCGCGGCTGATATCGAGCAGGCGGGCGGCGTGGGTCTGGTTGCCGTTGGCTTGCCGCATGGCTAGCTCGACCATGGCGCGCTCAACCTCCTCCAGCGAAGTCCCTTCCTCGGGAATGTAGAGTCGCGGCAGCACTCGTCCATTCGCCAGCTGTTTGCCTCCGCCGTCGCCAGTCGCGCTGCTGTGCTCAAAGGCGGTCAGTCCGCTGCGGGCTGCTTCTCCCACGGCGAACGGCATGTAGACCGGACGCAGAATGAACTCATCTTCCAGGATCATGGCGCGCTCGATCGAATTCTTCAGTTCCCGCACGTTCCCCGGCCAGTTGTGCGCCAGCAGCAACCGCCGCGTCTCTGGGCTGATCCCGCGGATCGCTTTCTTGAACTTGCGGTTGTACCAGTCAATGAAGAAGTCGACCAGCGGCAGAATATCTTCGGTGCGCTCGCGCAGCGGCGGAATGAAGATGGCGATAATCGCCAGCCGGTAATACAGATCCTGCCGGAAATGGCCTTCGCGCACGGCTTTCTCGAGGTCGCGATTGGAGGCGGCGATCACTCGCACATCAACCTGCATGTCGCGCACGCCTCCCACCCGTCGGATTACCTGATCCTCCAGCACGCGCAGCAACTTGGCCTGCAGCAGGGGAGAGAGTTCTCCGATTTCATCCAGAAACAGCGTGCCGCCGTTGGCCGTTTCGAACAAGCCCTTCTTCATCTGCTTGGCGTCGGTGAAGGCGCCGCGTTCGTGGCCGAACAGTTCCGCTTCCATCAGAGTCTCAGGAATGGCCGAACAGTTGATGGCGACAAAAGGACCGTTCTGGCGAGTGCTTTCGTAGTGAATTGTTTTGGCGATCAGGTCTTTGCCGGTGCCGCTCTCGCCTTGAATCAGAATGGTGGTGGCTTCGCTGGCGGCGACCTTTTGCACGAAGTTCATCAGCTCGGTGGTTTTCGGCGATACGGCGACCACCTCGTGATAACCCGTGTGGCGGCGGACCTCGCCGCGCAGCGACTGGACCTCAGTGCGCAGCCGCGACGCCTCCAGCGCATTCTGAATGGTGACGTGTAACTCTTCGAAGTCCAACGGCTTGCCGATGAAGTCATAGGCTCCCAGTTTGAGCGCGGTCTTCACGTCGTCCAGCTGGGGGTCGGCGGTGATCATGATGACCGCCGGGGCATCGGGGCCCTTCTTGAGCTGTTCCAGAACCTGAATGCCGTTCAGATCGGGCATGCGGACATCGAGCAGGACCAGGTCGGGTGATTCCTGCTGCGCCATGCGCAGGCCAGGCTCGCCGGCAGCAGCCTCGGCAACGTGGTATCCCCACTCCTCGCACTTTTGACGCAGCGACCAGCGCACCAGGCGCTCGTCGTCGATGATCAGGATCTTCTCCGCAGGCATGCGTACTTAAGCTTACTACGGAAGGGACGCGGTGGGCACGTGAGGGGTAAACGAGTCCCCATGGATTCGCGGGTCCAGAAGTCAAAGAGTGTAACGGCGATGTTACGCCAGTTGCACGAATCAGTCTTCTGGTTGTGACGCCCGACCCTCCGACCAGCTTGTAGCGCTCGCTCCACACGAAAGGCCGAAGTACGGTATTGGCTGAAAGGGCATGGGTAAGGTCGTTACCAATAGCCAGATTGCGCGGAAGCAGAAGAGTGAATATGGACTTCGGGCACCTCAACTCGGCAAGAGTTGGCTGATAGGCTCCTTGCATGTCGGTTATCGTCAGTGACGCGAAAGCGTCGGAAACCAAAGACAGCGAGCAAGCCCAGGCTTCCGAGAAGGTGTCGGCGCTGGTCGAGGTGCTGCGCAACCGCTCTTATGTCGAGATCCGGCAGCGGATGTACGACAGTCCTCCCGGGAGTCCGTGGTGGACGGCGTGCCGGGCTGAGCTTGATCTGCGCAATGGACAGCAGTTCGGTGAAGCGGCGCTGGCCATGTCGAGGACCTCGGACAAAATGAGGGCTTCACTGCAGCACTTTGAGCAATTGGCCGATACTCTGCAACAGTCCACGAAAGACGTCGCCGACCTGCTGCGTGGGACTCAAGAGGCGGGTCGCCGGCTGGAAATTGCGGTCTATGTGACGATCGGGATAACTCTAGTGCAATTCTTCAATCTGATCTTCGAGATTTTCCGCAAGCATCGGTAAGCGCGGTGTCGGCAACGGGCTCCCAAACTGGTCAATGATCGCGAAGGGGATTTTGCACCAACGGGGCGATGGCGTTCGTGATGCCGACCTTAAATCCGCTATTTCGCAGAGACTGGCACTGCAGCCCTCTGCAGCGGCAGCACGACCGCGAACGTCGTGCCCTTCCCGAGGGTGCTCGAAACGTCGATACGGCCGTGGTGGTCTTCGACGATGCGGCGGGCCAGCGATAATCCCAGACCGGTGCCGTCGCCTTTGGTGGTGTAGAAGGGGCGGAAGATGTTGGGCAGATGATCGGGCGCGATGCCGCGGCCGTTGTCGGCGACTTCGACGACTGCCATTGCTCCCTGAGGTTTCACAGTGACTGCGATTTTTCCGCTCTGACCTTTCGCCGGAAGATCGATCGCCTGCAGCGAGTTCAACAACAGGTTCAGCAGCACCTGGTGGATCTGATCGCTGTCGTGCTCGACCTCGGGCAGGGAAGAGTTCTTATGGAGCGTGATCTCGACCGATTTCGCCAGCGCCTGCTGGCGGCCGAGCATCACCGCGTGTTCGACCGTGGTATTCAGATCGCTCTTGCGGACTTTGGGCGGATGCGGCCGCGCCGTCTGCAGCAGGTCGGTAACGATGCGATTAATGCGAGCAATCTCCTGGCGAACGTCCTTGACCACCGCGCGGGCAGGACTGCTGGCGGGCAGGTCGCGGCCAATGATTTCGATGACGCCGGCAATACCGGCCAGTGGATTGCGAATCTCGTGAGCCAGGCCGGTGGCCATCTCGCCGAGAGTGGCCATGTGTTCGGCGCGCGACATTTGGGTGTGGTGCAGCCGTTCAATTTCGTTCCGGCTCTCGCGGAGTTGCACAACCATCTGGTTGAAGTTGCGGCCCAGGTCGCCGATTTCGTCATTGCGGCGCGCAAAACTCACAGCCACGTTGAGATCGCCGCTACCGAGTTGGGCGATTTTCTGCTGCAGTTCCACCATCGGCCGCTGCACGGTGTAGGTGAGTACGACGAGCAGCGCGCCGCAAATCGCGACTGCGCCCGCACCCGCGACTAACAGGACCATGTGTCGTTCGGGATCACGCCACGAGAGCGTGGCCAGCAGAAACAACAACATTCCACCCAGAAGAACGAATGCGATCGGGACCAGCGCCTTGATCTCCCAGTTGATGCGCAGCCAGGGCAATTCCGGATCCTCAGACTCTGTTCCAGTTCGAGCGCTGTCATCCGCGACCGGTCCGGTTGAAATCGGATCCGTCGACAATGACAAGGATGAGCTCGAATACGCCGTACTGAAAAAGCCAGTGCGCGGGCGCGGAGAGGCAGCTTCAGGAACCTCTTCTGCCGGGATGTCCGGATCGATTTGTTCGCTCATAGTCTCAGGCATATGCATGCAATCCAGGCAGCAAGTAAGTGACGCCGAAGAAGGTGAACATCACCACCGCGAATCCCAGGATGGCGAAATAGGCGGCGCGGCGTCCGCGCCAGCCGCGGGTAATGCGCATGTGCAGGTAGCCGGCATACACCAGCCAAGTAATCGCCGCCCACGTCTCCTTGGGGTCCCAGTTCCAGTAGGACCCCCAGGCCCGGTTGGCCCAGTAGGCGCCGGCGGCGATCATCAGGGTGAGCAGAGGGAAAGCAATGCAAATGGTTTTGTAAGTGATGCGGTCGAGCGCGTCAGCATCGGGGAGAAGTCTTTCCAGATCCGCCCGCCGCCACAGGAGCAAGAGGTACAGCAGGTTGGCGAAAATTCCGCCTACGAGTGCCGCAAGGATGAATGGGCTCGCCGCCAGGCTCGTGGCATAAAGGCCTTCCGCGTCGAGCGAGGGATATTGTCCGCCGCGTACCCGCAGCAGGAAGAACACCAAGGCCATCGATTGCAGCAGAATGCTAATGAAGACCGCGCGATCGGCGACCGCCAGAAATCCCTCATCTTTCTTTACGCGCGCCAGAATGTAGAGCACGAGCGGCGCCGCCACGGCGGCGAAGACCAGCAGCATCAGCCAGCCAAGGTCGGGGATGGTGACGAACAGACGCACACCGCGCGAGATGAACACTTCAGACTTGTTCTCCGCATCCCAGGCGATCACGTTGAACCCGCCTCGCTCGAAGCGAGTCAGGACTGCGGCATAAATTCCGACGGTAAATATGCTCGTGGCCGCCAGGAACATTTCCGTCTTCACTTTGTCCTGGATCAGGAACATCATGGCCAGCGCGAAACTCAGGGCGCACGCCGCATACGCCAGCATGGCCAGCGTGACGTGCACATGCAGCCAGGTCGATTGCAGGGCCGGCACCAGGGGCCGGACTTCGCTGGGCAGAAGCTGCATCAGGATGACGCCGACAATCGCCACCGGCATGGTCACCGTGCCGATGACCTTCACGCCGTATTTTTTTTCGGCGATCAGGGTGAGGGCCGCCAGCGTCCACACGAAACTCAGCAGCATTTCATAGATGCTGGCGAATGGCGGATGGCCCGCTTCATACCAGCGATGCGCCACCGCGCCGGTGTTAGCCAGCAGTCCTGCCCAGGTCATGAGAGATGCGAACTTGATGTACGCGTCAGTCCCGGTCACGCCAAAGCCCAGATATAAGGCTCCCGCGCCGGCATAAAAGACCAGCGCGGCGAACAGCAGGTTGGCCTCGCTCAGAATGTTTCCGCTCTTGACCACATTCAGAAATGACATGAACAGCAGAAAAGCCATCCCCAGCCCCACCATTACGACCAGCGTGGTGCCGGTCGCGGGATGCTGTTCAACTTTTGCGCGTGCCATACACTTCCTCCGTTGCCGGGCTCACCGGCCGGCGATGGTTGTTCCTGAGATCTTTTCGGCCTGCGCTTCGGCATTGGCCGGTTCGGGTTTCAGTTCCTTCTGAATCTGTTCCACCACATTCTTAAACTTAACTTCGAAGGCATCGCGATTGCGGTTCGCGGTGCCGCCGACCCACAGCGCAGTGCGGCCGCGTGCATCGACGACGGGTACGACCCAGAAACGCGTGTGAACCACATAGAAGACAAACGTCAGGCCGATGGCCATCAACACGACTCCGGCCCAAATCGCCCATTGGCCGGGTTCGTGTGAGACTTGCAGCCCGGTGTAGAGGCCGGTCTTCAAATCCTTGGGATCGAACGTGTAGGGGGAAGACGCGTTCTCGTCGATGCCCGGCATTTGCGGGAGCCACACGTTCACGCTGCTCTTGGCCTTCTTCGAGGTGACGATCATGTGGACCGCGGGGTTCGCGACATCGTTGCTGCGAGCGTAGACCCGCCCGTCCTGCACCACGAAGTCCGGGATGAACTCCACCAGTTGCACGCTGGTGTCGGCATCGAGAGCCACTGTCTGGTTCATCGCGAGGGAAATTTCCTGCGCCGTGCCTGTGCCGTTGGCTGGAGCCGCATTGAGAATGATTTGATCGAGCTTGCCAGTGCGGCCATAGCTGGCCTGGTAGAAGCGCACTCCCTGATACACCAGAGGATCGTTGACCACGATTTCTTTGCGCGACATCTCGCGTCCGCTCTCGACCACCGCAAGCTTCGACCACCAGCGCTTCGGGCTGCCGTCAGCGTAGGTTTCTTCGCCCGTGCCATCGCAGCGGATCGCGAACGGAATGGTTCGCTTTGCGCCATCTTTCATTTCGATCTGATTGCTCGCGTTCCCCGGACTGAGCACCAGAAATCCGCGCCAACCGTACAGAGCATCCACGACGCCGTAACCGATGAAAATCAGCAGCAGGCTGGCGTGAACGATGTAGACCGCCATTTCGGAGATGCGGTTGCGCTCCGAGAAAAGAGAAAAGCTGTCGGTGCGCACGATGCGCTCCGTTTTCAGATGCAGGTGTTTGAATGCGCGTTCGGCTGCGCTCAAGCCTTGCTCATCATCAGTGATCGGAATCTGCGCCTGCGTGGGAAGAACTTTGCGAAAGCCCTCGTCAGGACTCTTGTACGGACGCGCGAAGTAGCGCCAGGAATTCGGGAAACGTTGGATCGATGCGGCGACAATGCACAGGCTAACCAGGACCAGGAGTGCAATGAACCAGTAAGTATGAAAGATGTCGGTCAGGCCCGTCGCGTCAAGAAAGCGCAGCATGGCTGGAGAGTAGGCGCGCTGCATGTCGTCCGTATCGGTCATGGGACGCTGCAGAATGACGGTTCCGGCAATCGAAAAGATGACGACCAGGATTATCAGTACGACGCCGGTCTTAATGGAGCTGAGCGTCTGCCAGATTTTGCGGGGCGTTCCGCGAAAATCGGGGCGAAGTGACTGGGCCATAACTTTATCTCTTCCTCACATGGTGCAATGCACGTTCCGCGCCAACGTTTGAAATAGCGGCCAGGCCTTGTGGAATCAATGAGTTGAGGCCAAATCCCTGCTCCTCTCCACTCGCTTGTATGAGCCATAACACTCATCTCTTCCAGGCCCAATTGCGAGTTCAGGCGCTGCCGCAAGTGTGTGATTTCAATCACAAATAGGCTTGAAATCTAGCTGAAACGAAATCGCTGCTGGAGCGTGAGCGAACGTGCGTGATTTCACCGGGCGAGTGTGGGAGAAAGCCCATTATTGCCCTCCGAATCCCGCTCCCGGAGAAATTTCGGGGCCGCAGTGGTAAGTTAGAAAGTGATTTGTTGCAATAATTTACAGTTCAATCGAAAATCTGCGTTGGTCCCACATCAGGAAGGCGAGGATCGTGCACATGCAACGGTTGGCAATGGTCCCGGGATCTTCCATGCGTGCGTTAATCAGCAAGCCAATCAGACAGACTCCTCGGCGTTTCTTTCTGCTCGCGGCATTCACGGTCGTAATTGCGGTGGCGCCTGTTCTAGCCAAGACACACCCCGTGCCGCTCGATCCAAAGACGGACTCGGCAAAATGCCTGGAGTGCCACGAGGACAAAAGCAAGGGCAAGGCAGTTCACTCCGCCATCGCGATGGGGTGTTTGAGTTGTCACCAGATTCGAACCAACAAAGAGGTAACCCACGTCACGCTGACCAGCCCCGTGCCTTACAAAGTGTGCCTGGGCTGCCACAGCGAAAAGGACGCCGCGAAAATTCAGGGCCGCGTCCATCCCCCGGCGGTTCGCGACTGTCTGACCTGTCATGACCCCCACACCTCAGACAACAAGAATCAGCTGCTGAAAGCTACGTCGGGCGACAAGAAGGACAACCTCTGCCTCACGTGCCACGATACCGGTACGAACGTACCGGAAAAAGGCAGCCGCCACCCCGCGCTCGATATGGGCTGCGATACCTGCCACATAACACACAAAACAGGACAGGTCGGGAAGGCCGAGTTTGATTTCCATCTGACCAAAGCAACCCCGGCTTTGTGCATCGACTGTCATGACCCGAAAACCGCCGAGCTCCAAAAGGCACATCAGAACCAGCCTTTTGAAAAAGCGGATTGTCTAACCTGTCACGATCCTCACCAGTCCGCTGCTCCGAAACTGATGGCGAGATTTCAGCATCCGCCCTTTGCCGACAAGCAGTGTGACGTTTGCCACGCTGCACCGAAAGACGGCAAGGTTGTTTTGACCCAAACGGACGTTAAGTCCTTGTGCGTGACCTGCCACGACGACAAGGCCAAACTCATTGAGGCCGCCAAGGTCCAACATCCGGGCGCCGCCGGTGATTGCACCGATTGCCACAGCCCGCATGCGAGCTCGCAACCTGGACTCCCCAAGACCAACGCTGTGGAGATCTGCCTGGGTTGCCATAGCGATATTTCCGAACTTGGCAAGAAACCCGTCCACCATCAGCCCGCATTCACCCAAGGCTGCGCTACTTGCCACACGCCGCACGGCGGCGACAACGACCATCTGCTGCGGGCCAAGGGAAATGCACTCTGCCTTGAATGTCACGGCCCGGACGCAGCACCGCAGAAGCTGGCAGCGGAACACGCGCTTACCATATTCAGCGGCCAGGTGAAACTGCCGGAGGACTATTACAAGAAGAATCAGGTGGCGATTCTCCCCCTGCGCTACGGGTTGGGACACCCGGTGGCCAAGCATCCCGTAGGAGATGTGATGGATCCGGCCAACATCAACAAGGTCAGGACTCACCTCTCTTGTCTGAGTTGTCATCAGCCGCACGCTTCGGCTCAAGCCGGATTGCTGGTGAGAGACCAGCAAAACAACATGGCATTCTGCGACAACTGCCACAAGAACCGAATCAACATGATGGACACGACGGAAGGAAACTAGAAACAGGAGATCAGTTATGGGTGCTCTTCTCTCCAAATCACGGCGCAGCAGCCCGATATTGGCGACGCTTTTCGTTCTGCTTGCCATAGCGCTGGCTTCGCCGATGGCACTGCAGGGCGGCGACAAGAACAAAAAGAAGACCGATCCCGCTCCGCCCCCTGAGCCAGCCAAGTTGGATATCGATACCTCCAAGCTGGTTTGGCCCAATCCTCCGAATATCGCTCGTGTCCGTTGGCTGAATTACTACACTGGAATGAAGATCGATCGCACCCCGGCTCCCACCACAAAGAAGAAGCAGAGCTGGATGGACCGCGTCGCCGGTACCAAGCAAGAAGACAACACCGACAAACTCAAGACTTTTCCCTGGCAGCTGATCGGACCCTATGGCATCGCCATCGACTCCAAGGGATTGGTGTATGTCGCCGACCAAAAGGTCGGAGCCATCTTCATCTTCAACACTGAGACCCACGACGTTGCGCTCATCAAAAACGGGAGCGACGCTCATTTTGTTCTGATCAACGGACTTGCCATCGACGACGGCGACCGACTCTTCGTCTCTGACGGACAGTTGCATCGCGTGCTGGTCTTCAATCCCAAGCACGAGATCGAAGGTCAAATCTCCGAGGGCCTGATCGATCCGGTGGGCTTGGCCGTCGACAACGAAAATCGGTTCCTTTATGTGGTGGATGAGCAGCAGGACCAGGTTATTGTTTACGACGCCGACAGTCTGAAAGAGCTACGCCGGATAGGCACGACCGGCAAGAAGCACTCGCTCACCACGCCCGGCGATTTCGGCGGCGCGACCAATGTCGCGGTCGACCCCGACGGCAACATCTACGTCACTGACACCATGAACAGCCGCGTAGAAATCTTCGACGCCGACGGCAACTTCATCAGCACTTTCGGAAAGGCGGGCGACGGCCCGGGATACCTCTTCCGGCCCAAGGGCATCGCTGTCGACAGCGATGGCCACATCTGGGTTGCGGATCAATACCAGGACCGCCTGCAGGTGTTCAACCGCGAAGGTCAATTGCTCACTTATATCGGCGATACCCATGCCAACGGTCCCGGTCAGTTCAAAGCCCTGGTCGGCGTGGCCATTGACAAGCAGAATCGCGTGTTCACCACGGAACAATATCCCGGCCGCATGCAGATGTTCCGTTACATCACCGACGCGGAGGCTGCCGCCGAAAAGAAGCGGCGCGAGGACGAGGCCGAGCAAAAGGCCGAAGCCCGAAGAGCTGCGGCCACGACAGGCGCTCCAGCCACGGTCCCGGATGCAACTCCGGCGCCAGCGCCCACCCCGCCTCCGGCTCAAAAGCCCGACACGTCCCCACAGAAGGATCCCGGGTCGGCGAAGGCTCCGTCTTCGAACTAGATGACGTATCGACGCGAACTCGGGCGCTAAAGTGCGGCTCTGTTTCGGCGGTACGGCACGAAACTCGTGGCCATCCCGATTCGGCCCCAACCGCCAGCGGCGGATGCGACCCTAACCAAGGCAGTTTCCCTGCAAACGGCTTCCCTCTAAACCCTGTGATTCCAATCACATAATTTGGGCTCCTGTTGCGGAATTTCACCAGTAGCGGTGGGCTAGAAAGCCCAGTGGGGCAAATTGCGCAGTTTTTCAACACTAGGTCATGAATCTTGTAACTGTCTCCGTATAAGCAGGTTAGATGCGTCACATGAGTTTTGAATATTCCCCTCGATCTCGGTCCACCGCGTGCATTACCAATGGCGGAGGTGGGGCGTATGAACCGAAAAGCACTAGTCACGGTCGACCAGCTTGACGGGGATATCCCTCTCCACGCATTCAGAAATGATCATTTCGTAATAAAAGTTGCAACTCTACAGGAGGTTTTTTCAATGAGAAAGGTATTCATAGCAGTACTGCTCGTTCTGGGAGTGGCGGCGTTGGCGTCAGCCCAGATCACGACGCCCGCGACTGACGTATTGGGCGCCCACCTCAACTACGGCCGCGGTTGCGCAGGCTGTCACGCTCCGCACAACGGCGCAATGGGTAACGGCAACGACAAGTCCGGCGACCTGACGGGCGGCACAGTCGCTCTGTGGGGCCAGGACGTAGGCGCACTGTTTGGCAAGACCATCATCACCGGCAGCACCGATGGATCCACCGGATACACCGAAGTTCTGCCGACCAGCATGGCCGCCGGAACGCCCGATGTGTCTGGACTTCTGACCTGCCTCAGCTGCCATGACGGCAACTATGCTAAAGGCGCCATGATGAAGAACCAGGTCTATGAGACGCTGCCTTCGACCTATGGAAGCCTCAACACGATTCCGACCCTGCTCGGCACGGGAACGAACGTCGAGGGCTATCTCGCCAGCCACCCGGTGGGACTGAACGCCACCGTTTCCTGCGGCGGCCAGTGGAACTGGGATTGCACCGAGACCAACGGGGCGATCACGATGAACGGCCCGCACTCCTCCCAGTTCGTCATTAACTACGGCTTCTTCGTCAGTCTCAGCGCGTACAACAACACCGCGGTTGTGACTTGCACGAGCTGCCACAACCAGCATCTGATGAACGTGGTCAGCGTGAAGAACGGCCCCAAGTCGGGCTTGCCGAGTGGCTCCTACGCGACCATGTTCTTCATCCGTGCTCCCTACAACCCGGCCAGCGGAACCGCCGGCTCGAACCAGACCGCTCAATTCTGCCGCCAGTGCCACGGTGGAGAGGCGAACGAGTCCAACGGAAGCACCGCCGTCACGACCTTCTAGGCTGTCGGCATCGCACTGCAAGGGGGAGAGAGCAGCAACTCTCCCCTTTTTTTGATCCAATTTCTGGCGGATACTGAGTAAGTTCGTGAAGCACTCCTGAACGAGGAAGTTTTTATGAAACGGCAGCTAACCAACTCGATCCTGATTTCCCTGGCCTTGCTGGCGCAGGGTGCGGTGGCAGGCGCACAAGAGCTTGCCACATCCCATAAGCAGACGACGAGCCCGGCCACGCAACCGGCCAATCTCAGCGTGCAGCCGGCCGACAAGCCCGTGGCCCGCATCAATGGAACGCTGTTGACGGATCGAGACCTGACGCGCGAGATGTACACCTTGTTCCCCTACGCGCGGCAACACGGCGGCGACATACCGGCGGAGCTGATGCCCCAGCTGCGCGCGGGCGCGCTCAAGATGATTGAGTTTGAGGAACTGGTGTATCAGGATGCAGTGCGCCGCGGCGTGACCGTTCCGCCAGCCAAGCTGCAGAAAGCCGAAGTCGATTTCCGCGCCCAATTTCCGACCCCCGACCAGTACCGGCAATTTCTGAATTCCGAGTTCAACGGTTCCGAAAAAGCTCTGCATGAGAAGATTCGCCGCTCCATGGTGATTGACGTTGCGTTGAAGTCGGAGGTGCAGAACCGGTCCACGGTGACGGTGGCCGAGATGCGGGCGTATTACGACAAGAATCCTGCACGGTTCGAATATCCCGAGGCCTTTGCGATTCAGACCATCTCCTTCCTGCCCCCGGATAAGCCCACGGCGGCAAATGTGACGGAAGCGCGCAAGCGCGCGGAGAACGCCCTGCAGCAGGCCAAAGCGGCCACGAACTACGAGCAGTTCGGGATGCTAGCGGAGAAAATTTCCGAAGACGATTACCGGGTCATGATGGGAGACCACAAAGCGGTCGAGCGTTCCAAGCTGGCACCACAGGTTGTGCAGGCGCTGCTCGCCATCAAACCGGGCGAGATCACCGGCATCCTGCAGGTGGAGCAGGTTTACACCATCATCCGGCTGAACCAGCACATCCCCGCCGGAAAACGAGCCTTCGACCAGGTAAAGGATTCGCTGCGTCAGGAACTCGAAAAGCGCAAGACCGAAGAAGTCCGGGCGACCTTCGACAAACGCCTGCGCAAAACCGCGAAAGTGGAAGAGCTTTAAAGGCTTCCTGTCATGCTGAGCGGAGAACGAGGTCGCAACAGCGAACTCGTGCGGAGTCGAAGCATCCCTGCCCAAAATGTGATGTTGGGTTGTGGATTCCTCCCCTCGGCTTCGTTCAGGGTCGGGAACCGGCGTCTTTCTTAAGCCTCTTTTCCCTCGTTGCGCCGAAAGCCTTATCAGTCCTGGATTTGCTGGGTTATATGACCCAGAGCAGGCCTTCCACAGGCCTGCGACATCACTCTAAACCACTTATTAACAGATAGTTAGCAGCTTCCTGATTTGGTTCGGTACGTGCATTTGTCTTTAGTGAGAAAGTGCCGCTGCCGGGCTCGTGGCGCCGGGTGGGAGCGAGAGAAACAAGGTGGGTGCTGGGTGGAAGGAATTCTGAGAAAAACCGGTTGGGCGCTGGGCGGACTTCTCCTGACGTTCCTACTGGCATTACCGGCGGCCGCGCAACTGAAGATCGGTGAGTCCAGTTCGACCCTGAGCGGCACGATCTCCGCGGGATATACCGGCGACTACGGCAACCTGATCAATTCCGATCACAGCCTGTCTTTCGGTGGAACGGGCACTTTCTCTGGGTATTACTACAATCCCAATTTTATCTCCTACACGATTTCGCCTTTCATGAACCAAGGGCGGGACAACTCGTCCTATCAGTCCATTTCCAATGCCAGCGGGGTCAATTTCAGCAGTTCGATTTTCGGCGGCAGCCATTTCCCAGGCTCAGTTACCTACTCCAAGGCTTATAACAGCGAAGGCAGCTTCGCGATCCCGGGCCTGGCTAACTATACGACGCGTGGCAACAGCGATACCTTCGGCATCAACTGGGCAGAAACCCTGCCCGATCTGCCCAGCCTCTCGGCCAATTTCCAGACGGGAAGCAACCAGTACTCGATTTATGGAGCGAATGCCGACGGAAGCACCGCTTCGCATTCCTTCGGTCTGCGCTCGTCGTACCTGCTCCGGGGATTTAACCTCGGCGCCTATTTCTCGGTTGGCGGCGCGCACTCCGACATACCGCAACTGCTCGAAGGCTCGACGCAAAGCGAAACGGCAACTTCCAGCAACCGGGCATATGGAGTTTCCGCCAGTCACCTGCTTCCCATGCACGGAAGCTTCTCCAGCGTCTTTAACAGTTCGTACGTTGATTCCGACTATCTCGGCACCAGCTATCACGGCACCATCGATACGTACACAGCCGCGGCGGGCTTTCAGCCCACGCAGAAGCTTCAATATTCGGTCAGCACCAGTTATTCGGACAACCTGACTGGCACGCTGTATCAGGCGATCACGGCGACGGGAGGAGTGGCGGCGCCACCCGAACAGGGACAATCGTCGAGCGCCTTTGACGTGCTGGGCAACGCCAGCTACTCGATCTTGCCGAATCTGCAGGGGCTGGCCACGGCCGACCGCCGGCAGCAATCTTTCCTGGGCAAAAATTACTCTGCCGACTCCTACGGCGGCGGCCTTACCTACTGGCATCTACTGTTCGGCGGCAGCTTCAACTCGGCTTTCACGCTGACCGATAACACCAGCAGCGGTTCCAGCGCGAACGCGCTCGGTTTCAGCGGGTCGGTCAACTACAACAAAAGATTCGACGGCTGGGCGGCGGGGGGATATTTTAGTTATTCCCAGAACGTGGAGACGCTGCTGATCACGTACATGTCGTCCATGTACAGCTACGGCGGCACGATCCGGCGTGCTTGGGGCGGTTTCGGATGGAACGCAGGCGCCAGCGTCAGCAAGACCGGCTTGACCACACAGGCGGGAATCAGCAGCAGCAGCGAGAGTTTCAATTCTGGAATCCACTACTCGAAATGGATGACCCTCAACGGCTCGTACTCGAAATCGACCGGAACGGGGATCGAGAGCGGCGTGGGAATCGTGGTAACTCCGACGCCGGAGCCGGTTCTGGGCAACACCGATCTGATTCTTTTTGGCGGCAACAGCTACAGCTTTGGCTTGAGCAGCAACCCGGTACGCCGGCTGACCCTGAGCGCCAGCTTCGCCAAGGCCGTGAGCAACACCAGCCTGACCGGGATCGCTTCCGAGAGCAACACGAAGATGATCAACACGTTTTTTCAATACCAATTTCGTAAAATGTACCTGACCGGGGGATACAGCAATCTGGTGCAGGGGTTCAGCCAGTCAGGAACTCCGCCGGAGCATGTATCGGCGTTTTTCATCGGCGTATCACGGTGGTTCAATTTCTTCTGAGGTGGGCAATCGTCGGAAACAGAATCAGGATGCGGGATACGCTCAAACTGAGTGCGGTCGCGGTGACCCTGCTGCTCACCATGTCGGGTTGGGCCGCGAAGACCCCGAAAGTGGAAGGGGCGAAGCCTCCGGATCTGGAACTGGAAGGCGGGCGCAAGCTCATCTACGAGCGCAGTTTCGGCTCTGAACGGGAAGTCAAACCCAAGCGCGGATTCTGGAACCGGGTGGTGGACGTCATCGCCGGGGAGCCGGAATTCCACACGATGGTGCGGCCCTATAGCGTTGCCTCGGATTCTCACGGGCGCATCATCGTGACCGATCCGGGAGCGGGCGGCGTGCACATCTTCGACTTCGCGCAGCAGAAATACAAATTCCTCGACCGCCGCGAAAAAGGCAAGGATGCTATGCTCAGTCCGCAGTGCGTCGCGGTCGACGCGCAGGACAACATCTACGTCACTGACTCCGACACCGGCAAGATTTTCGTCTTCAACGCCAGTGGAAAGTATGAGCGGGCGATCGGCAGCATCAAGGGCGGCGAAGGTTATTTCAAGCGGCCTACGGGAATCGCGGTGGACTCCGCCGCACAGCGCATCTACGTCACGGACACCTTACGCGACCAGGTTTTCATGATGGATATGGAGGGCAGCATCCTGCAGAAGATCGGCAAGAATGGCGATGGCAACCTGGAGTTCAATCTCCCAACCGAGTTGCGGCTCGATGGTCAGGAATTGATTGTGGTGGACGCGATGAACTCGCGGGTGCAACTGCTGGGACGCGACGGATCGTTCCACTCCGCCATCGGGAAGCTCGGCGACAGCAGCGGAGACTTGTTTCGTCCGAAAGGGATTGGCGTCGACTCCGAAGACGACCTCTACATCGTCGATGGCGTATGGGGCGTGGTTCAAGTGTTCAACCGCCAGGGCGATCTGCTCTATTACTTCGGGCGGCGGGGCACGCGCCCGGGAGAGTTTCAGTTGCCGACCGGCATATTCATTGACCGCGATGATCGGATTTTTGTAGTCGATTCGTTTAACAGCCGCATCCAGGTTTTTCACTATTTCGGTCTGAAGAAACCGGCGAAGGCGGGAATGTAATGCCTATCAGGGCCATGGTTCTCTCCGCTTGCGCGACGATCGTGTTGGCCGGCGGTGCCCTTTTCGCTCAGGTTTCCGGCGATGTGATCGGCATGCACGACTTGGGCCCGGGCAGCAAGTCGCCCACTACGGGCGCCCGGCCCGATTTCTGCATGTATTGCCACGAGCCGCACAGCGGAGTCGGGGGTCGAACCCCGCTCTGGAATCAGAAGCTGTCCGTTCAAAGCTACACGCTGTACAGCAGCGACACAGAGGTCAATAAGACCACACAGCCCATGATGGGAGCGAACAGCAATCTGTGCCTCTCGTGTCATGATGGGACGGTTGCTCCTGGAACCACGGCCGCCTATGGCAAGGTCGCGATGTTCGGATCGATGTATAGCTACGATATCTTCGGCACGAACCTTCAGCCCTCACACCCTATCGCTCTCGCTTTGCCCCTGAAAGACAACATCGATCTCATTGCATCGCTCGCTGCCACAGGCAAGACGGGAGATCCAACCGGGGCGATTCGACTCGTGCACGGCAACATCGAGTGCACGACGTGTCATAACGCTCACGTGCAGGCAAAAGATACGATCTCGCAGAATTTTCTGGTCCGCGACAGTTCCAGCGGCCAGATGTGCCTGGCCTGCCATGATCCCAGCCGCCAAATCGCCGGCAAGGTGAATCCCATTGCAGATTGGACGACCAGCGCGCACGCGCTTGTGCAGAACAAACTTTCTCCGCTGGCCAATGTGGGAAGTTACACCACCGTAGCCCAGGATGCGTGCATCGGGTGCCACGCACCCCACAATGCTCAGGGACCGGCGCGCCTGTTGCGCGGACAAAACGAGCAGGATTGCATCGCCTGCCACAATGGCGGAACCAACTTAACGCCGGTGGCACCGAACGTCTTCGCTGAGTATGCTTCTCCCAAGGTCGGGCATCCATTCCCCACAGGCACAAATACACATGACGCTGCCGAGAACGTGCTGCTTAACAACAACCGGCACGCTACTTGCGTGGATTGCCACAACGGTCACGGGTCCGCCCAGGTAACCACGTTCCCGGCGCCGCCGCTGGTCCGCCTTTCTCAGAGGGATGCTGCGGGAATCAGCGCCACCAACGGAATCGCGGTGCTGGCCCCGGTGGTGAATCAATATGAAAACTGCTTCCGTTGTCACGGCAGCAGCACTGGAAAAGCGGTTCGTCCAGTCTATGGCTACCTTCCGGCGCGGGCGGCTTCCGGAGGGGATCCGCTGAACATCATTCCGCAATTCAGCATCACTGCCAGCTCGAGCCATCCTGTGACCCACGTCAGCAACAGCTCGCTGCCGCAGCCCAGCCTGTTGGGGACTATGTTGAATCTTGATGGGCTGACGCCAGGGCGCGCCATGGGAACGCAGATTCTGTGCACGGACTGCCACAACAGCGATGACAATCGCGAGTTCGGAGGGCCCGGCCCGAACGGTCCCCACGGATCCAAGTGGACCCATATTCTGGAACGCCGCTACGAATTCAGCCAGGCGGTCGCTCCCGGCCAGCTGGTCACAAATTTGTACAGGACGCCCGATCTCAGCGTAAACGGACCCTACGCGCTTTGCGGCAAGTGCCACAGCCTGAGCAACATCATGACCAACGCCAGTTTCAGCCAGCACCAGAGCCACATCAATGCCGGCTTCAGCTGTTCCGTATGTCACACAGCCCACGGCCTGGGAGGGATCGATCCCAACCTTAGCGGCCAGCGCCTGGTAAATTTTGACGTCAATGTGGTTGGCCAGAATGGAGCCGCGCCCATCACCTACAACCAGAATACAAACACTTGCGTTCTGGCGTGTCATGGGACCGCGCATAACCCAAACGGTACCGTCACTGCCGCGCAGGCTGGCGGATTGCTGAAAAAGTGAAGAATGGCGACCGCTTCCCAGAAAGCTGCCTCCCTCTTCGACAAACTTGTTTATCCCGTCGCGCTGTTCGCCTCCCTGTCGATCTGGCTTCTCGCATTGCGGGCGCCTCTATGGCTGGATGAGACTCTGGCCTACTGGCAAGTCAGCGGGGGATTCGCGAAGGTCTGGAGCCGGTCGGCGCTCATGCCGTCTTCCATCGGCTATCTGTACACTCTCTGGGCCGCAAAATCGATGCTTGGGAGCACAGAAATCGCGCTCAAGATTCCGTCCCTGTTCGCGTTGCTCGCTGCTGTTTATTTTTTGTATCGAAGCGCGCGCGAGCTTTACGGTCGGGAGATCGGGTTTCTGGCCGCCATCTTCTTCGCCATTCAATACAACGTGGTGTTTGCCGCGACTGATGCGCGCCCCTACGCTTGCGCATTACTGGCCACCACGCTGGCCATCTTCGCTTTTGTCCGCTGGATGAGCCAGCGCCAGATGCGCCAGGCGATCCTGTTCGGCGCCGCCGCCGCGGGCATTCTTTACTTCCATTACCTGTTCGGCGCCATCCTGCCGGCCTTTGCGGTTTATTACGTGGTGGTGAGGTTTCGATCCATAAAAGAGGACTTACGGCAACTGGCGGCTGTTTTGGGGACGTTTGTGGTGCTTGTTGTCCCGCTCGTTGTGCGAGTCTTCACTCTTTACCACACGCGCGAAACCCATATCGTTCAAGGGCTCCGCCATCCGGTCCTGTTGTCGCTCAACACGCTCGCGCCGATGCAACTCCTGATGGGCTTTGTGGCAGCTGCGGCGCTGGGCGCCCTGCTGCGGAAAATAAGAATTCCGGGCAGTGACAGCTGGCCAACAGTTCTGTTGTTTCCTTTGCTGGGGCTCGTTCCAGCTGCGGTTCTCTGTGGTGTGGAAGCCGCCACTCCGATCCATCTGATCCAACCACGCTATTTCTTGATTGTGGCGCCCGGCAGTGCGCTCATCTGGGCCTGGCTGGCGACCTTCATTGATTCCCGCGTGGTGCGACAAATCTTTTGCGTGGGCTTGGTGGCAACAACGGTGTTTGAATCCTACCACTCACCAGATTCGCGTCACCATGAAATAAACTTCAAAGAAGCACATGCGTTCGTAAATGCGAATGTGGCAGGGCACGGCAGTCCCGTGCTGGTCTTCAGCGCATTCATCGAGTCGGACTACGAGCCCCTGCCCACGGCTCCCGGCAGCGAGAACGCGATGCTTTCGCAGATCGACTACTACCCGCTCAAACCGCCATGGGTTTTCCTGCCCATAGACCTGAACGACAAAGCAATGCAGATCGGACGCGAGGCGGTCCTGGCCGCCGCGCAGCGGCACCAGAGGTTCCTTGCTGTCGTGCCTCCCAGTTCGTATCCCACCCTCGATTGGCTGGCCGATCACACGCGGGGAGCGTTTACGGCGCAAACACTGGGAGTGTTCGACAAAGCGATCCTTGTGGTTGAGTTCCGTCCCGTCGCAGAAAGCAATTAGCGCGGCACGAATATCACCGCCAGACGATCTTCGTAGATTCTCTTGAAACGCTGGTCCCCGTCCAGCACATTCGCCAGGGGCTTGGCCTTCGGCAAAAGGATCACACCCGCCTCATTCAGATAAGGGTCGTTCAAGTAGGAGGCGTCGCCGTTCTCGGAACGGAAGAAACTCATATCAAGATCGTCCCCGTAAAGGTCGGTGCGGCCATCGATCGCGACGGGATAGTCGGGCATGTACCAGGTAAGAAATCCGCCCCAGTCAAACGTGTTGTAGAGGGGCCCCCGCTGGGGGTTCTGCCGAAGGAAGTTGACTGCTTTAACAGGGAATTCACTGCTGATGGCGTCGTCGAGACCTGGCATGTCAAAATCCGTGTTGCGGGCAATCAGGAATACCATCAACGCCAGCGCTACCACGAGCCCGACATTTTCCAGGAGAGTCTCAGGGCGTTCGCGCGCGGGCGGTTCGTCGTTGTTCTGTGAATCATTGTTCGATGAATCGTTTCCTGAATCGCGGCCCCGTGAATCCACACCCCGGGATTCCGCGATGCAGGCAGCGGCGGCGATGCACAGGAACCATGAATCCCGCATCGTGCGGAAGGCGACGACACTGGTTACGATGAGCAACGCCAGGGCGAAGAGGTTGACCTGCTTCCTCCTGCCCAGGCTGAAGAATGCCGCGCCTGCCAGCAGGAGCTCGACGTAATTGCTGACGGCGCGAAAGCTGAGAGCCTGAAATTCGCGAATGAAAGTGTAGGGGAACGTCGAGCCCGCGTAATTAAACGCTGTCAGATACAGATGATAGGAGTAAGGTCCGATGCAAGTCGCCAGAAGACAGGCCAAGAAGACGACGAGCACTTTTCCTGAAGACAGTCTGGAGGGTAGAACGAACTCCGGCTTGAAGCCGGAACGCTGACCCAGTTGCTGCAGCACATGCACTCCGGCAAACAAACCTACGACGAAAATGCCATACACGAACTGAATATGGCAGTTCGCCCATAGAAGAAATACCAGTGGCAGCCAGTAAAGAAGTTCCACGCGTCCGGAGCGCTGCGACGTGATGAGCAGTGTGAGCGTGACCGCATAGAAGATCATCGACAAGAAGACCGGCCGCGGCATCAGGCTGAACAAAAACGCGGAGCAGGTAATCGCCGCGAGGATGCACGCAACCCAGAAGCGCGATGAGATTCGCCGGATCATCCAGAACACGGCATACGCGACCGCTACGGTCAGCAGGGTGCCAAATATTCCGAACCCGACCAGGCCAAACCACACATACGCGCGCGACAACAGCACTTCGTAGCCCCAGCTGTACGCGCTCCAGGGCCGGTCGGCTGCCGTTCGAGAAAGAATCCCCACGTGAGGAAAGGCACGATGGTCGACAATCCAGTCGCCCACCTTGAGATGCCACCAGATATCCAGATCAAGAACGGAAAACTTGAGGTACATCGCACGTGCCGCCAGGGCTGATAACAAGCTGGCGAGAACGATGAGCTGCAATAGCCGTCGCTGGAGTAATCCGCGTAGTTCCTGGGCCACGCTCATGCTCTGGGCTTCCTCACGGCTATCGAAGTTCATCCTTTCAGCATCTACCCGGGTGACCCCACCGTTTGTGGGGCCGCGAGTGAATCGAGTTGGCCCGGTTCTCGGTCGAACATTGTTAGAACTGGTCTCACAAATGGTCCTTGAGGTCGATGTTTGGCCTTCAGGGGCTAAAGCCCCCGTCTTTATTGGGCCTGAACGGCACGGCTGAAGCCGTGCCCTACCCAAGAACTATTTATTACACCAGTTCTAGTCAAACATGCGCCAATTGCACAGGACCGGAGCATTGTCATAGGGTAGCGCAATCCGCAGTTCCTGCTCCGAGGCCGAGGGCAGATAGCGATGCAGGAAAAATCCGTAGTTCAGGTGAAGCAGTCGGTCGTCAGGAGCTTGGGATATGGCCCATTGATAGCCGGCAATCGTCTCGCCGTATTCTATCTTTAAGCCTTTGGACTCCTGTTGCAGCGCCGACACCTCGTCGTCGTGGTTGAGTTGGCCGGTAAAGGGCGGATGCTGCATCTTCCTGAGTTCGATATTCACGATCCGGGAGCGGTCATATGCAGTGAGCCCGAGCAGGCGCTCGCACTGTTCCTCAGTCGGCACCGTGACCACTGATCCCTCCATCTGCGACGGGCTTGCCAGCATACCGGCAATCCTGGCAAACAGATTCCGCGCGATCAGGTAGTTGCCCTCGGGATTCATGTGTACGTGTTCATAGAAGAGGTTGCTGCCCGGGACGCCGTGTTCGCTGGCCTGCGCGAAGATCGCATTGGTATCGACAAGTTCAACTCCCCGGCCGGCATTCGTGGCCACGGAACGGATCGTGTCGTTCACTCCTTTGTCAGCGCGAAACCGAAGAGTGTCAAGCTCCTCGGCAAGCAGGTACCGGTCCCTGGCATGGCCGAAATCGCCGATGGCCCAAAAACAGCGAGCGATTCGAAACTGGAGTTCGGCGTACTGCGAATCGATTTCCGCCGCGGCCAGATAGGACTTTAAAGCCTCGGCGGGCGAGCCGGCTTTCTCGCTGGCTGCGCCTTTTTGAACCAGAGCGTCCCACTGTTGCAGTCCATCTTGTCGGATGCCTTCGCGGTGCAGGGAAGCAAACGGTGCGCAATCCTTTACGTTGGTAGTGATGGTGCTGAGCAGGACCTGTGCGCCGGCCTTGCGGGCAACGGCGATCATATCGCTCAGGTTGCTTCCGAAATTGCGATAGGCCACTTGTAATTGCGGGGAATCGGCCCGCACTTGCTGGTCCAGGAACATCTCCATCCCTTTCCACTCCGCCGGCTTCTGTCCGCTACTGGAGACCTTCGCGACAAGTTGGCCGATTCTGGTGGAATTGAAAAAGATCTTTGCCCGGATGCCCGGCAGGCTGAGTGCTGCAGGCGTCAGAACCGTACCGGGCCCATAAGGTCCAACCACTTCATTTCCTCCGGCATAGATTAGAAAAAGGTCGGGTTGATATTGGGCCAAGTCCTTTGTGATGGGCAGCATCACATTCGAGTTAATGGCCGTCGTACCCGTGTTGATGACCTCAAACTTCACCGCCGGGAAGCTCGTCCGCAGCATCACCTCCAAATAGCGTGCGAATCCGAACGTGGGGTCGGGCTCGCCCCAGGCGGCTGATTCGCCCAGCACAAATATGCGGAACGTACCCGGCGCCTTGGTCGCCGGTATGGCGTAGGGTCGAGGGGTCCGAAGCATACCCGGGGGGAAGAAAGCGGCAGAGAAGGACTGGTTATCGCAAAACGCAGGGCGCCCATGATCGGTGCAGGGGCGAGTAACGCTGGTATCAGTTCCGACGCCGCATAAGCGCAACGCGACCTCGACAAGAATGAGAATCAGCGCAGGAACCATGATCGCCGACGCGGCCACGAGCAGCCAGGTTCGCCATCGGGTTTTCTCCGATGTCGTGGCGTCGTTTGTCTTCGGCTCATTTTCGACGGCGGGCATGATTCTTGACTCTCACGTGCAAATGACAATTGAATTCTCGAAGTCGGATTTCGAGTCTGCGGCGGTCAGAAGCCGGGCCAATGAAGTTCGAGATCGCTTCGCCGGATTCCCCCGTAGAAGATTATTAGCAATTGTCATACCACAGCGATTCCATGGTGAGCACCGATGGCCTGTAGAATCTGCGAGTTAGCGGTAAATCGATCAAAAGCGAGAACGCGGACTCGCGCAAACACCCGGTTTGTGGGGCATTTGCCCCAAGGAGCCGGAGATTGGCAGAAGGCCTGGAACCCGCTTGACCCACGCCAGTCCTCAAAAATTCCGATACATCAGCTGAGCTGCATTGGCACCGGAGTTGGGGGTTACAGCGATGACGACAAGTAGCGCCAACACGTACAGGGGCGGAACCCAAAAGCGCCGATTGCGAGCGAGTGTGCCTATAACCCTGGAACGAGCCCCGCCGCCGGTACCACTCGCAGCGACCAAACTTCGATCCATGGCCGCTGACAGGGACGCTACAGTTGCATAACTCATTGCGACCGCCGCCACCAGGATATAAAGGCTGCCGCTGAGAGCATGCGCGCCGTATCCGTCGACCGACAGGATGGCCGAGAACATCTGGCGCGCATCGACCAGCGAGTTGGCGCGGAAGAATATCCATCCCAGGCTAACGAGGCTGATCGTTGCGAGCCATGAAATTGGTGTCCACACGGCGGCGGGAGGCGACCAATCCAGTTTGCGTTGCACTGCGTCGGTCTGGCGATGCAATACGAGCAGGACTCCATGATAGAGGCCCCAAAGAAGGAACAAGAGAGTCGCCTTGTGCCACAGTCCGAACAGCACCATCGAAATCACAAGCACGCTATTTCGCCACCAGGCGCCGCGCCGCAACACGATCAGCAAAAGAAAAACATAGTCCCGAATCCAGAAGGACAGTGACATGTGCCATCGGGTCCAGAAGATTGAAAGGCTCGTGGATTGAAACGGGCGCGCGAAATTCTCCGGGATTACGAATCCCATTGCCTGCGCGGCACCGATCGCGATGTGCGAATAGCCAGCGAAATCCAGGAAGAGCTGCAACCCGTATCCCAGTGCCAGGCACCAGACGTCGGCGCCACTCCAATGACGCACATGATCGAAACCCGAGTTGATTCCGTCGCCCGCGAGAATTCCCTGGCCTAACAACTGCGCCAGTTGCATCATCAAGAACCCGCTTGCAATACGGCTCAATCCACGTTCGATGTCGCGCGCAGCAGTGGTTTGTTCCGCGCGAAATTGTGGGAGCATGGCTGGCAGACGACAGATCGGGCCCGAGATCGCAACCGGGAAGAAAACCATGAACAGCGCGAATTCGAAAAATGTTGGGTCCAGTTCCTCGCCGCGGTAAAGATCAAACAGGTAACTCATCGCCTGGAAAGTCCAGAAGGAGATTCCCAGTGGCAGGGCAACATGAGAAATGCGTTGAAACTGGAGAGATGACAACGGGAAGTTGACAGAAAATTCGGGGAGATACTTGAAAGTGCCGAGCAGAACCAGATTCATTAAAATGCCGATCGACAGAGCAAGTCCGGAAGGCCTCTTATGGAGCCATTTCCCAAACAGGAAGTTCATCACCGTGGAAGCCAGCAGAATGATTGCGAACCAGGCACTCCACGAGAGATAAAGAATGTAGCTGCCGATTAGAAGGACGATCTGCCGCTTCCTTGGGGATCGAACCTTCAAACCAACGATGACGCAAATCAGGAATACGAGGCCGTAGAGAATTGCTCGAAGCAGCATTCCTTACCTTTCGAAAGCCGATTTGCCAGTAGCTTAAAAAGAGCACTTCCGGGTGCTGGGCGACAGGTGGCACCCAGACCTCCGGGAAACATAGTTTCGCACAGCAGTAGGGAAATCCAATCGCAACTCTTGCCCGAGGTATCCGCTAGAATACCCGGAAACTTGAACCTAAAAGAAACGATGGTCGGCAGCCACGGCAAACCTGAGAATCTCCTCGATGCGCTCGCGGCCGCACCGGATGATTCTCCTTTTGTCACCGCGTGGGTGAATGAGGACAATCGGGAAACCGTAACATTCGCTGAGTTCCGGCGCAGAGCCCGATCCCAGGCCTGCGTTCTCCGCAGCCAAGGCGTTGCCCGCGGCGACCGAGTTGTCATCATCATGCCGCAGGGGATCTCCGCGATGACAGTGTTCGTCGGAGCGATGATGCTGGGGGCGGTACCCGCATTTCTTGCCTACCCCAATCTCAAGATCGAGCCGTCGAAGTATCGCTCTGGGCTGGCGGGAGTAACGGCAAATCTCAAGTCCAAGCTGGTGGTCATCGACGAACACTTTCCGCAGGAGATGCTTGGGCACGTATCGCTAAACGATGAAGCAAGTGTGCTTCGGGTCAGCGAAGATCTCGTTAAGATCGGCAGCGATCGAAGCCATGAGAACGCAACCGGCGACATCGTAATTCCAGGCGACAGCGTTGCCTTCATCCAGCACTCGGCCGGCACAACGGGTCTCCAGAAGGGTGTGGCACTGACCCATGCCGCCGTTCTCCGCCAGATCGAACATCTTCGCGACGCACTGAGAATTCACAGAGAAACGGATCGCATTTATAGCTGGTTGCCTCTTTACCACGACATGGGGCTGATTGCTTGCTTCATGCTGCCCATGGTTTGTCATGCGGAGATTGTTCTGCAGGCGCCGCTCGATTGGGTCATGCATCCGGCAACCATGTTGCAGATCATAAGCCAGCACAAATGTACGCTGGCGTGGCTGCCGAATTTTGCCTTTCAGTTCGTGCCCCGCCGCGCGCGGCATGACTCCGAGCAGTACGATCTGTCGTCCCTTCGCGCACTGATCAATTGTTCCGAACCCATCCGGGCCAGCAGCATGCGGGAGTTCGAGCGGGCATTTACCAGCATTGGCTTGAAGAGTGGTGTACTGCAGACATCCTATGCCATGGCGGAGACGGTTTTCGCGGTGACACAATCGGACATCACTCAACCGTCTGGCCCGGCCCGAATCTGGGCTGATGGCGAAAAATTTCGGCGATCGCACTGTGTCGTCCCGGTTGAAGAGGGCAGCCCCGGGTCTGTCTGTTTTGTATCGTCGGGTCGATTGCTTCCCCAGACTGAAGCCCGCATCGCCCCGGAATCCGCGACCGGGTTCTCTCTTGCGCAACCAGATGCTGGACGCGCCGCTCCGGTGCAAGTGGGCGAGATTCTGATCAAGAGCGACTGTCTTTTTGAGGGGTACTACAATCGCCCCGATTTAACTCGAGAGGCGATCGTCGATGGCTGGTATCACACAGGCGATCTAGGTTTCGTGCTCGAAGAAGAACTCTATGTGATCGGCCGAAAGAAAGATCTTATTATTGTTGGCGGCGAAAACATTTACCCGCAGGATATCGAAGAGATCATCGCGGACCACCCGGCTATCCATGAAGGGCGTGTGGTGGCATTGGGCGTCTACAACCCCGATGCTGGTACAGAGGACATCATCGTGGTGGCTGAGGTGGAGGACGAAGCGCTTCTCGCAAACCCTGCAGCGATCGAGCAGGAACTGCGCAGCAGGGTAATCGCTGGTATAGGAGTGGCTGTGGGAACGATCCTGCTCAAGCCGCAGAAATGGATCGTGAAAAGCACCGCCGGAAAGCCCGCCCGCTCTACAACCTTGGAGAAGTTGCTGAAGGAACATCCGGAATTTGATGTTGTTTCCGACGGGTCAGGCTCTTAGGGAGAAAAACTCCGCATGAATGCAGAAGAAACACAGATGATCGAATACATTCTTCGACGAATCCGGAAACCGGGCCTGAAAATCGATGAGAGCACGCCGCTTTTCTCCTCCGGCCTGGTCGACTCGATGGCGCTGGCGGACATACTGGCGAAGCTGGAAGACCTGACTCACACCCGCATTCCGCCGGGGAAGGTGCAACCGAAAGATCTGGAAACCGTCAGCATCATGTTTGCCACCGCGCAACGCGTCGGCAAACCGCTGAAGTAGACTTCAGAGCAGTCTAGAGTGCACTTGCGACAAGCTGCGCCAGTCCATCAGCAAATCATTGGGATACTGTCAAACCGACAATGGTGATCGTCACCGGGTTGGGCTGAGCGGTTGTCGTTCCTTGCACCTTGATGTTGTAGGTTCCCAGTTCTGGATTCGAACGAGTCGAACTCGAATTCGCTCCTCCACAGGCATTCAGCAGAACAAGAAAAGCACACAACCCTCCCAGCCACAGCCAGACCAGCCGCTTGTTCCGCCGTGTATTTTGCTTTCGTCTATATTGCCTTCCGGCGCCAACCAACAGAACTCCGGCCAAAGGCATGAAAGCGAAAGCGAAGTAAATCCCCGAGTGCGTCAGGGCCGGCATTTCCAGAGAGGCTGAGCCGGTCGGAACGTTCACTGTGACTGAGAAAGGCACTGCTTGCGCTCCCGGCGTAATGCTGGTTATGGGCGAGCCGGATGACGAGGCGAACGAGCAGGTACCGCCCGGCGGCAGTGTAGCCTGCAAACAAGAGAGCCTGATCGCTTGACCGGGCAGGCCCGTGTTTGCGTTCAACAGAAGCGAATACGTGGCCAATCCCCCTGGCGAGGTGGATTGAGGCGCGGGCTGAGCGGCCGATGGATCGGTCACAATCAGGATGGATTCGGTGCCGATGGCGCTCGACAGAGCCTGCGACACTGCCTCGATGGTCACCGTAGCCGGTGTAGGGACGGTCGCCGGTGCGGTGTAATTGCCTGAACTGTCGATCGTTCCGACGGTGGCGTTGCCGCTGGTTACTCCGTCGACTTGCCAGGTCACCGTCGTGTTGGTGGTTCCGGTTACGGTTGCGAGGAAGGCCTGCGTGGTAGTTGTGTAAACTTCACTGACCACCGGGTTCGTACTGACAACGACATTCACCGCGCCGCCGGCGGCGACAATCGTTGCTTGAGCCGATCCCGAACTGGAGTTGCCGGCGGCGGAGACCGCGGTTATGGTGACCGTCGCCGGCGTTGGGATCGTCGCTGGGGCGGTGAAGAGTCCAGTCGTTGTGATCGTTCCCACGGTCGAGTTGCCGCCCGCTATAGCGTCCACCTCCCAGGTGACGGCCGAGTTGGTGGTGCCAGTGACAGCCGCCGCGAACTGCTCCTGAGCGCTGACTGCGACGTTGATCGGATTCGGCGTAACTGAAACGAAGATCGACGGAACCAGTTCGCGAATGCGCGCATTGTCTGTGTCCGCAATAAACAGGTTGCCGCTGGAGGCGCCGAACAACCCCAATGGGGAATCGAGTTCTGCGCTCGCGGACTGCCCGCCGTCGCCTGAGAAACCCGGTATTAATGGAGTCCCGGCTACGGTTTGAATGAGCCCGGATGCGGCTACGACCTCGCGAATCGCCGCATTGTCCGTATCCGCGATGAAGATGTCTCCCGCGGAGTCGACGAAAACACCCGATGGAGTGTCGAGTTGGGCGGCGGTAGGCGATCCGTTGTCGCCGCCGAAGCCGCGAGCGCCGGTTCCGGCGACGGTCGCAATATCGCCCGGGGGGATTGAAACTCCGGCGAGTGTAATTGGCTGTCCTGCGCCCGGGTTGGCCGCGACACGGATGCGATTGTCGAAGGTATCGGCGATGTAAATGTTTTCCGCAAGGTCTACGAATACGCCGTAAGGAAAATTCAACTGTGCACCGGTGGCGACTGCTCCATCACCACACGATGGCGCGGCGGGTTGAGTGCACTGCGCATAATTGCCGGCCACTGTGCTGATGGTGCCGGCTGTGGTTACTTCGCGGATCACGTAGTCATCTGTGTCCGCAATGAAAATGTTGCCGGCGCTGTCTACGAAGACGCCATTCGGAGTATTCAGCTCCGCGCTGATGGCTGGACCGTTGTCGCCGCAGGGTGCAGTGATGTACTGACAAAGCGTGCCGTTGCCGGTCACGGTTGCAATCTCGTTCGCCGGAATCGTAACGCCTGCGATGGTAATCGACTGCGTGGCGCTTGGGTTGACCACACGGATGACATTGTTCCCGCTATCAGCGATGTAAATGTTGCCCGAACCGTCCACGAACACGCCACCTGGCGTGCAAAGTTGTGCGCCCGTGGCAGGCCCTCCGTCGCCGGAGTAGTCACATGTGGCGGGGAGCGTTGGAACGTAATAAGATCCGGCCACGGTTCCAATATCGCCGGCCTGGATCGTCACGCCGGCGATTGTGATCGCGGCAGTCCCTGTGTTCACCACCCGCACTACCGAGTTGGACGTGTCTGCGATATAGATGTTTCCCGCGCTATCCAGAGCCACGGCCCCGGGAGTGTACAACTCCGCATCCACCGCCGGTCCGCCATCGCCGGAATAAGCCAGCTTGTTATTTCCAATTTTCGTTTGAATCTCGCTGTTCGAAGCGGCGACCTCTTCGATCACAAAATTGTCAGTGTCGGCGATGAAGATGTTTCCTGAACTGTCCGCCACCATGTTGCTGGGATAATTCAGGAGCGCGCTGGTGGCAACCGTGCCGTTTGCCGAGTAGCCGGCTGTGCCAAGCGTTCCTGCGACGGTGGTAAGAATGTCGGTGGTGGAGGCCGCCACTTCGCGGATCGCGAAATTATTGGTGTCGGCGATGAAGATGTTCGAGGAAGAGTCGACGAACACCCCAGTCGGTGCGCACAGTTGTGCGGTGGTTGCGAGTTGGCCGTTGTTAGCAAATCCGCAAAGCGTGCCGCCCTGCGAGTTGTACGAAGCCCCGGCCACGGTCTGAATATCACCCGCCGGAATGTTGACCCCGGCAACTGTGATCTGAGCCGTCCCGGGATTCACCACGCGAATAAGGTTGTTATCGGTGTCGGCGATGAAGATGCGGCCTAATGCAACGAATATTCCTTCCGGTACGGAGAGCTGGGCACTTGTAGCGCGGCCACCGTCCCCGGAGTAACCGCACGAGCCGGCCGTGCCCGCGACGGTAGCAATGTTGCCGCCGCTGACTTCGCGGATCACGCAGTTGTCCGTGTCCGCAATAAAAATGTCTCCTGACCCATCCACAAAAACGCCGTACGGATCATAGAGTTGGGCACTGGTGGCGGGCGCACCGTCCCCGGAGTAACCGCACGACCCAGGTTTACCCGCGACGGTAGAGATGTTGCCAGCGCTTACTTCACGAATTACACAATTGTCGGTGTCAGAGATGAAGAGGTTTCCCGAGCCGTCTACAAAGATGCCTTCAGGATTGCTGAGCGTAGCGCTGGTCGCAAGGCCACCGTCGCCGGAGTAGCCGGGCGCGCCATTGCCAGCGACTGCCGTAAGGTTGCCTGAAGTATCGACCTTGAAGACATGATTCGAGGGCCCATTTGCAATGTAGGTGTTGCCCAGCGTGTCGAATGCGATGCTGACCGGATTCCCGATGCTCGCGTTGAGCTCAGACAGATTATTCGGGCCGCCGCCGGCAACCGTGCTGATCGCGTATTGCGCGAACAGGACCCGGGGTGTCAAAAGGACGACTACGAAAAGGACGAGTGCTGCAGTTGCCGAGGCCAGTTTGGGGGAACGCATGATCACTTTCCCTCCTGGCCGGAACTACGGTCGAGTCGCACGACCACCGTGCTCTTTGCTGCCGGTCTGCCTACCGCGTTTCCGGGGCCTGCCGTCTCCAGGACAAATCGAGGCCGGAATCCCTTCTGCCACTGCTGGTAGTCCGAACGCGAGACGATGAAGTCCTGGGTTGTGTCCGCCGAGGCGTGGGCGCGGAGCGTGAGGGCACACGCACGCGAACCTCCCTTATCAGGGTGAGAGAAATCCCAAAGCGTCATCCGCTGAACCGAAACGTCAGAGGTCCCATGGTTCATCAGGTGGATGCGAATACGAATCTGCATTTGGGAGCCAAGAGCCTTGTTTTGCACGACAGAATAAGAGCCGGAGACTACAGGGGCGTCGCTGCCTGGCGCAAACTGGATCCAGACCGGAAGGAGTGCCGCGACCATCATGCACTTCCTGCAGAAACGAAGAATGTTGCAGCTCATGTGCGCCTACCTTCCTTGTCTTGAAGTCAAGCTCTCGACGGAAATCGCAACCCGGCATGACCAAAGCGGAGCGAATCGGAATGCAATCGCCTTGGTCGACCAGCGTTACTGTGCAAGAGGCTTGGCCTTGGTCCCCGGCTTGATCGCCGTATGCTTCTTTGCCTCAGCGATCAGTTGCTCGACCTTGTCTTTCCCTTCATAGTTCGGGTTGGTGGCGAGCAATTTTTCCCAATCTGACACCGCTCCGTTGGCGTCCATTTTCCCGCGCCACTTCACCAGTCCGAGATTGAAGAGGGCATTCGCCTGGTTGGGCTCGTAGCTGAGCGCCTTGTTGAACTCAGCAATCGCTCTGTCGGTGTCGCCCATATACCAGTAGGCTGTCGCCATATCCGTGCGGACCGAGGCGTCGGACGGGTTTATTTCAAGCGCGTGTCCGTAGTAGCCGACGGCGACGGGATATTGTTGCGCGTCGTAATAGGCGTTGCCGATGTTGGTGAGCAAGTCGGGGTTCTTCGGATCCAATTTCAGTTTCTCGATCAGTGGAGCCGCCTGCGCGTCCGCCATTTGCCTGAGTTGCTCCGCAGAAGGCTGGCCGTTCATCGCGCCGCTCATGCCGTTCGGCGCCGGAGCGCTTGCCGCCGCCACTGGCGACGCAGTCGGCGACTCTGAACCGCGAATCAGCCACCCCGCAGCTACGCCCAACAGCAGGCAAATCACAGCCAGCGTGTAGGCCTGCACATCTGTCCAGATCACACCTTTGTTTTCCGACATTCCGTTCTCCTCACTACGGCAAACTTAGTTCGTACTTCTCTGTCCTTGAACTTGGGCCAGCAATTTCTCGACCTGAGCTTTCTTCGGCGGATCGAGCTGCGGGTTCGACTTCAGCAACCGGTTCCAGGCTTCGGCGGCCCCTTTTGTGTCGCTTTTGCCTTTCCAACGAATCATGCCCAGATTGAACAGGGAATCGGCGTCTTTGGGGTTGTAGGTGAGAGCCTGCTGCAACTGCTTGAGGGCGCCGTCAACGTCTCCCTCGTAGTAGAGGCAGGAAGCGAGGTCGGTGCGGGCCAGATTGTTCTTGGGATCAGCCTGCACCGCTTTCTGGTAGTAGCCGGTTGCTTCCGTGAACTGATGGGTAGCCTTGTAGATTGTGCCGATCTGATTGAGCAGATCAGAGTTGTTGGGATCGCTTTTCAGCTTGGCCAACAGCGGCTCGGCTTGCTTGTCCGCCATTTTCTTCATTTGATCGAGGCTGGGCATTTGAGCCGGCGCCGTCATCGCGCCTTGGCTGGAGGCCTGCGCCACTTGGGAGGCGGGCACCGCATGGGAGGCCGAACCGCGGAACAGATATCCCAGGGCAAGCCCGATGACCACACAGACGCCAGCCATCAGGTATACCTGGGCGGGCTTCCAACCTCGCGACATGGCGGACCGGGCTTCGTTCACGCTCATTTCTGATCCCTTTCTTCATTCTTCCTGGGGCAGCGTCCCACTACGCCTTAGAAGTCTGGCTTGCAAGCAGTCTAGCCCATACGAGGCAAGCCGACTGCCAACTCGCCAGTTGCACGGTGATCCTTTTGTTTCAATCGTTTGCGAGGATCAGAATGGAGCATCCGGAGTTTGGAACAGGAAGGGTCGTGTTTTTCCTCGCACCCATCTGGGCTTTTTCACGCCGTAATCAGAAGGGCTAGAAGGTGAACATGTCGTAGCAGAATTCCGTCCGATCACAAGTGCCGCTTGGACTCAGCCCTAAGAACTGCCTCGCTGCTGCAGAAAGCGCCACGTCAAGATTTCCCGGCACCCGACTCCCACCCGACGTCTGTGGCATGAACCCATGCTGTCGGGCCAAGCAATCCGTCATGCGCATGCGATTGATCGTGCTTTGCCGCTGTGGGTGACTTGCGCTGCGAGAAAGAAGCGCTTGGCTTGAATTGACCTATGCGGCAAATCACGCCCTTCCGTGAGCCGCCTCACTGTCTGGAATCAGCGCTGCCGACTACTATTGCCGTGTTCTCCCCCGGTGCTCGGAACTGCCTTTTGGGCCTTTCCTTTTCCGAGAAATGAGGCTTTATGCAAAGCCTCGGCAGTCTGTCTTTTCGCGTGCACTGCTCGGAGGCGGGGTTTCTCCCGCGTCCTAGCGGGCAGAATCTGTCTCACTTTCACCGGATCCTACCTCCCCCCTGATACGCAGCTTCAGTCTCGATGGCCCTATCAGTCCCGAGGCTTCGGGCGACCTGATCCACAGGAGGCGGAAAATGACGCGGCGCGGCTTCATCTTGGTTGTTACCCTGCTTGCCTCTGCGCAGGTTTTCGCAGGCGACACTCCGAAATTCAATCCCGAGACCGCGATTGACCGGATCATGGCCAACGAACGCGCGCTCAGCGCCACCATGCGCAGTTTTAGCCCGATGGTAGAAACCTACTTGCAGCGTATGCAACCTGATGCCTCGGTTGGGTTCGTTCCTGCCGAGGACCGTTATTTCCTGGGGCGCGTGCAATTTCAGCAGGCGAAGGAAGAGTTCTATCTGGACAAACGGTTGGTGGAGCGGATGGCGGGCTCGTTCTCGAAGCTCTATTCCCTCAGTCCAGTGGGCTTCTCTGCCATGATCTTTGTGGATCGCACCGGATTCGACCGCAAAAACTATCAGCTTCGCTACATGCAAAGCGAGTTTCTGGGAGAAGTCCGCTGCCTGGTCTTCGAGGTGAGTCCTCGCAAAGACCGGAATGCGAACCGATTCAAGGGGGCCATCTGGGTGGAGGATTCTGGGTACAACATCGTTCGTTTCAACGGGAGCTACGGCACCTTCCACATTGACAGCTGGCGCATGAACCTGCGCGCGGGAGTGTGGCTTCCGGCCGTGATCTATTCGGAAGAATTCGACTCGGCTAAACCGAAAGCGCAGAATCCCCGGGTAAAGGCTCAGACGCGCATCTGGGGCTACAACCTCGGCCCGCGGAGGGAATCGGAGTTCACGGAGATTCTGGTCGATCCCCAAGCCGCCCGGGACTTGTCGGAGAATCCCGACCAGAGTCCGCTGGAAATTCAACGTTCCTGGCAGCGGCGCGCCGAGGACAACGTCGTCGTCAAGCTCGAGGAACTGGGATTGATTGTGCCGGTGGGCGAGGTCGACAAGGTTGTGCAAACCGTAGTTACGAATCTGGAAGTCACCAACAAGATTGTTCTCGATCCCGAAGTTCGTTGCCGGATTATTCCCACGACGCCCATCGAAGTGGCGACGATCGGCCACACGATTTTGATAAGCCGCGGACTTCTAGACGCTTTGCCGAATGAAGCTGCGCTTGCCGTCATACTGGCGCACGCTCTGGCCCACGCGGCTCTCGGTCATGACCTGGACAGCAGCTTCGCGTTCAACGATCGCGTGGTCGTGCCCAGCTTGCAGCAATTGCCCCTGTTTGACTTTAAACACAGCGCCGAGGAGGAGAGCGAAGCCGACGCGCTCGGCCTGAAGATTCTGGCCAACTCCCCCTACAAAGACAACCTTGCCGAAGCCGGCCTCTTCCTGAAAGCTCTGGCAAAGTACGAGCGGAAGGTGCCTAACCTCACCAGGGCAACCTTGGGCGAGAGCCTGGTGACCGACAACCGGGTTTCGTTCATGAGTGCAGTTGCGGACGCCGGGCCCGTCCTTGAACTCGACAACCCGCAGCAGATCGTTGCCTTGCCGCTCGGCAGCCGTGTGAAACTCGATCCCTGGGCTGGACAACTGAAGTTTGTGAAAGCGCGGCCGCCTCGTATCTACTCGGCCAAGGACAAGTTGGCCCTGGAAGTCACACCCTTCTCGCCGTACCTGGTTCGCCTCAAACCTGCGGCGACGTCGGAAACCGCGCCGGATGCAACGCAGAACCGCTGATGGAGGACTGCAATGATGATCTCCGCGCGGTTCCTGGTTCAAATCATGGCCGCCTGGCTGCTCGGTCCGTGTCTCTGCTATGCGGAATTACATCCTGTTCCGATCGATGAAAACTCAAACTGCCTGGAATGCCATGCCGACCACGCGACGGGAGATCACGTTCATCCCGCCATCAAACGCGGATGCACTTCCTGCCACAGGGTTGAGAACCGAGGCAACGCGACTTACGTGGCTGTCAAGCCAGTGAAGTCCATCGTCTGCGATGAGTGTCATCTGCCGGCCACGTTCGTATATCCGCACTTCCCCTGTGCTTCTGGAATGTGCACGCGGTGCCACAATCCTCATACTTCGCCGAATCCCCGGCTGCTGCGGGCGAAGGTAAACGAGCTTTGCCTCGAGTGTCACCTGCGCGGGCCCGATAGTGTTCCCTCGCGCTCTATGCCGACGATCGTGCTCGCGGTCAACAACAGCATGGGACACCCCTACGAGGGTCATCCCGTGAGTGGAAGTCGCGATCCACTCACCGGCGGCGAGATGAGTTGCATCAGTTGCCACCTCGCCCACGGCGGAGCGAAGCTGCACCTCCTGAAGATGGGCGCCGAGATTCCCGAAGATGCGCTGAATCAAAACACCGAAACCAAGGAGATGTGCAACAAATGCCACCTCAGGTTGTGGGGACTGGATGGTGCCGGGTCAGGGAAGAAGAATAAGAAAAAGAAAGCAAACTAGCGCGGAGGGGCGGGGCTCATCCGGACTGCGCGCAATCCACTCGGGGCGCAGGTGAACCTTTCGGGTTAGGTCGATGAGGGACCCTACCTTGCGTTTGCAAAGGCCGGTTTGGTGCAGGCTCCAGAGCTATCGCTGCTCCCTCAAGACAGCGGGGTCTAATTGACGGGTGATCATGGCACTGGCCGCGGCTTCTTCGAGTTTTTGATTGCGCTCCCATTCCGGCCGCAACACCATCGCCTTGATGTGGAAATGGGATTCCCTGGAAGCATCGTCAATGCGAATCAGCATTTCATTTTTCTGAAAACGAAAGCGCGTGATTTCCGCCAAGGGTATGAGTTGATCGGAAGCCTTGCCGCTGATGACATAGACAACGCTATCGGCCACCAGAACGTACTCGGGGCAGAGCACGTCCGTTTCTAGTCTCCCGCCACCCGACATCTGTGCCATAAATCCGTGCTGCGGGCCGATGCAATCCGTCATGCGCATGCGGATGATGGTGCCTTGCTGGCGCGAGTGGGTTTGCGCCGCGAGAAAGACGGGCGAGGCGAACAGCAGAATACAGAACAGCGTGCGTTTCATAAGGGCTCCCAGTTACCGATTTTGGTTTGGATAGTAGTATCCGCTTCGGCTGCGGAACTGCAGGTGAACGTTATGTGTGGGAAGAATCCGGACGGTGTGAAAGCCGGAGGCATGACTCGGTAGTCGATAGCTAACCGTGTAAGTGGCCCGAAAACCTTCAAGAATTGCATTCCATGCCTCGGCGGCGCTGTGGGGCGGAGAAAAATACAGACCTCCGGTCGCGTTGGCCAGACGGTAGAGAGCGGCGGCTCCTCGCGAAGAGTAGCCCCAGCGGTTCAGGTCGATGCAGTCCAGTTGAACCTCGTTCTTGAGCGAGGCGTCGATGGCGTCGCGCAGCGAGTTGCGGCTGATGGTGTCTGCCCCGTCAGAGAAGACAATAAGGATCTTTTCGGCATGAGCGTCGCCACGGCGCGAAAGAAAGTCGGATGCAAAGACGATGGTGTCGAACAAAGGCGTCAGCCCGCCAGCGCGCACCGCTGGAAGTCGATCGGCAGCGTGGGATGCACGGCAGTCTCCGGCACAAAGCAGCGCGGGTTCGAGGCCGTGAAAGGAGAAGATGGAGATGTTTTCGTCCGGCACTCCCGCGGTTTGAGAAACTAACTCCAGGATGTCGGTCGTTTGCTGGCGAAAGCGCGGGGTTACGGATTCGCTGGCGTCGACCAGAATTGCGATTTCAACCTTGGTCCAGTCCGAGCGGGTAAAGCTTTGATAATTGCGGACGATAACATCCTTGTCGACGACCGCGAAGTCGCTGGCCTGCAACGTGGCCACGCCCTGATCGTTCTGGTCCATGGCAGAAAAGTTCAGCCGAACCTCGTTGACGCTGCTGCGATAAGTGAGTTCTGCGGGATCGCCGGCCGTGGCCGGGGAAATTCCAGCGCAAAACAGCAGCAGTGAGCACAGCGGCCATGGACGCCGAATGGGTAGAGATGTGGCCATACCCACTACATCGGCCCTTCATATCAAACTTTAGGACGGTCCTGGTTACGCCGGTCATTTTCTGCGCGAGGCTGTGCTTGACACGATTTGAAATCGGTCCGGGCCCGCTCGGTGGTTCCTGAGATTTCGCAAATATTGCGTGGATCACGCCTGGGGCCGGGCGTGGCCGGTTGCGGGTTATGTGATGCTGACTTCTGTATACGTTCCGTACACCTGGCGCAGGGCCTCGCAGATTTCGCCCACAGTGGCGTAGGCGCGGACCGCGTCCACGATATAGGGCATGGTGTTGGCGGAGGAAACGTTGCCGTTCGTCCCGGCTGTTGGTTCCTGGGCGGCGGCTTTCTTCAGCGCCTCCAGTGCGCGTTGCACGGCCTCATTCGAGCGCCGCGCGCGCAGAGTTTTCAGCTTCGCCGACTGCTGGCGGGCCACGCTTTCATCAATGTAGAGAATGTGCGGCGACTCCTCTTCGATGACGAACTCATTGGCCCCGACGATCACCTTCTCGCGGGCTTCGACGGCGCGCTGGTACTGGTACGACGCCTCGGCAATTTCTTTCTGCGGATAGCCGCGCTCGATGGCCTTCACCATGCCGCCCATCGCGTCGAGCTTGGCGAAATAGTCGAAGGCGCCGTTCTCCATTTGGAGCGTTAAGGCTTCCAAGAAGTACGATCCGCCCAGGGGATCGACCGTCTGGGCGACTCCCGACTCGTAGGCAATGATCTGCTGCGTGCGCAGCGCGATGCGGGCCGCTTCTTCGGTAGGCAGCGCCAAGGCTTCGTCGTAGGAATCGGTGTGCAGCGACTGGGTTCCACCCAGCACCGCTGCCAGCGCCTGCACGGCCACGCGTGCAATATTGTTCATGGGCTGCTGCGCCGGCAAAGAAACTCCGGCCGTCTGGGTGTGGAAGCGCATCAGCCAGGTGCGCTGGTTCTTGGCGCCGAAGCGGTCTTTCATCACGCGATACCAGATCTTGCGGGCGGCGCGGTACTTGGCGATCTCTTCGAAAAAATCGTTGTGCGCATTGAAGAAGAAGCTCAAGCGCGGACCGAATTCATCCACGTCGAGCCCGCGCCGGCGCGCCCACTCCACGTATTCGACGCCGTCATAGAGCGTGAACGCCAGCTCCTGTAAGGCGGTGGACCCGGCCTCGCGAATGTGGTATCCGCTAATCGAAATGGTATTGAATCGCGGCGTGAACTTCGAGCCGAACTCGAAGGTATCGATCACCAGCCGCATCGACGGCGCCGGCGGATAGATGTACTCCTTCTGCGCGATGTATTCCTTGAGGATGTCGTTCTGAATCGTGCCGGATATCTTCTTCCAATCGGCGCCCTGCTTTTCCGCGACCACCAGATACATGGCCCAAAGCACCGACGCAGGCGAATTGATGGTCATCGATACCGTGGTCTTCTCCAGATCGATGCCGCTGAAAAGAATCTCCATATCTTCGAGCGAGTCGATCGCGACGCCACACTTGCCAACTTCTCCTTCGCTGGCGGGATGGTCGGAGTCGTATCCCATCAGCGTGGGCAGATCGAAAGCCACGGAAAGACCGCTGCCGCCGTGTTCGAGCAAATATTTGTAGCGCTGGTTGGTCTCCTCGGGCGAGGCGAAGCCCGAAAACTGCCGCATGGTGAACAGCTTGCCGCGATATCCGGTGGCGTGAATGCCGCGCGTGTAGGGCGGTTGGCCGGGATAGCCGAGATATTGCTCCTCGCTCCAGTCCTCGGGCAGGTCGGCTTGGGTATAGAGGCGGCGAATGGGCACGCCGGAAATCGTGGTGAAGCGCGCGTGGCCGTGTTCGCCGAGATTCACGCCGGTGGGCGCGCCTATCGGCCGCTCGGGAGATTTCTCGAGCGTGGGCGCGAGCGTTTTCTCAGCCCATTGTTTTTCGGCTGCGGCCGGATGGCGGCTCTCAAAAACGTCGGCGATCGGGCTCTCGGCGACCTGCGGCTTCCGCGGCTTCTTTTCCATGCGTGCTTTCCCCATCAATCAGTCTTCTCTCTCGATGATAGGGAACTGAGCGCGCGGGAGCAAGACGGGAGCACGCTGTGATAACGACCGGTCGGTCAGCTGCGAGGCGTCATTTGTGGACCTGTCATCCTGAGCGAAGTGGGAAGTTCGCGAACGCGAACTTCCCACGCAGTCGAAGGATCCCTATGGCTTTCACAGAGTCCCGGCACTCCAAAGGCATCTCTTCCACGGCCCCCTAGAGAACTCCCGAAGGAGTCCAAGGTAGTACCAGTTAGGGATCCTTCGACTCCGCGAGTGCTTCGCATTCTGCGAAGCAGTCGCTCCGCTCAGGATGACAAACTAAGAGATAGGAGTTGATTTCAAATCACGCTGCTGGCGCGAGAGTTCCCACGCCTTGGCGTATTTCCACGAAACGTAAACGGCGTGATAGAGGTGCAGCAGCAGGCCTTCGCGGCCGTCGAGAAAGCCGAGGCGGAAGAAATAGTTGTAGACGAAAGTCGCCAGCGGACGCAGGACGATGTTGCTTGAACTGAACTGGATCCTGCCGTTGCCCTTTGCCATAACCATCTCCGCGGCCAGCGACGAGTAGCGGTTCATGTGCTCGATGTAGTCGGAGAGCGTGGGGTAGGAATGGTGAAGAAGCGCGCCGTTCTGAATGTGTCGTACAAATCCCTCGACGTGAACGTCCTCATGTACCGCGCGACTTTCAAACTTGCCTTTCCCGCGGCGGAAGAGGCGCAGTTTTGGATCAGGCCAGAATCCACCGCGCCTGATCCAACGACCGAGGAATTCATTCTTTCGAGGTATCCATAAGCCGTCAAAGTCAGCGTGGGGAATGGCTCCGACCTCACGCGTAGAATCAGGAACGGAAAGCGAATGATTATCTTCCTGATTGCCAAGAGCCGACAATCGGTGCAAGGTTTCGAAGAGCTCGTGCAATGCTTGTTGCAGCTGAGAGTCGACTTCCTCATCCGCATCGAGACTCAGAATCCAGTCGCCAGTCGCCTTGTCGATGGCCGAATTCTTCTGCGCGGCGAAGCCCTTCCATTCTTCGACGAACACTTTCGCGCCAAACGACTTCGCAATTTCTACCGTGCGATCAGTCGAGCCCGAGTCGACGACGATGATCTCTCCTTTTCCGTCGGCCACCAGGGGCTGCACGCTGGCGAGCGTGCGGCCGAGGTTGGCTTCTTCGTTAAAGGCAATGATGACGACCGAAAGGTTCATAGGCGGAATGGGGAAATTCCGAGTTCACGAATGCGAAGGCGTAGTTTATCAGGGCGCGTGGGCGCGCACAGCGGTGACCGCAGAAGCTCTGGAAAAACGCCGGGTCGCTCGACTGCGCATTGCGATTGCTAAGCGCAATCGCAATGCTACGCTCGGGATGACAGAGAGCTGAAGCTACATCTGACCTCCAGGCTGCGCCGGCGGAGCCGACTGCGCGGGCGGGGACGAAGGGGACGGCTGTCCGGCGGGAGCCGGATCCTGACGCGGCGCGACATAGGGCACATTCGGCAGGTGCGTAACCTGGCCGCGGGTGGCGTCGGCGACGTCGATTCCGGCATGATCGAGCAGCAATCCGGTGGCGCGATCGAGTTCGATGCGCGACTTCTCGTAGGCTGCCTTCGCCGAAACCAGATTCGACTCGCCCGTGGTCAACGTGGCGGCGTCCTGCAGGATCGCGGTCTGCGTTGTGAGTCCCACCTTCAGTTTCTGCAGGTCGGCGTCCAGCGTCTGGCGGGCGAAGTCTACGGCGTATTGCGCGGACTGCACTGCGGCGCGGTTCTGCTTCACATCAAATTGCGCGTTGCGCACCTCGATCCGCACCTGATTCTCCAGCTGCAGCTGGCGCACCTGTGCCTGGCGGTGTTCCAATTCAGCGCGCACCTGGTTCGATTGCGCGAGCCGGTTGCGAATGGGAATGTTTAGCGTCAGGCCGATGCCCTTGTCGGGCGCGGTCGAATTTACAAGCTGGTTCAGGGTGCTGCCATAACCAACCGAAGTGGCTCTGCCAAACACCGGCGGGGGGGGACATTGGATGCCTTGGACCTTGCACTGTGTGTTCACGTCGCCGCCCAAGCCGGAACCTCCGTAGTAGGCGAAGGCCTCGAGCGTGGGGAGCATGGCATTGCGCACAGCCTTGCTGTTGAGATCACGCGAATTCAAGTCGATGCGTGACTCGACCAGCTCGGCGCGGTGCTGCAATGCTTCGTTGATCATGTCCTGAATGGGAGTCACGGGCTCCTGTTGCGGAACCTGCATGGTCGACGTGGGGATGACATCAGCCTCGGCGAGCACCGGGTCCTCGATGCTGCGGCTGATCGCGTTCTTCATCAGCAATTGCTGCAGCTGCAGGTTGTTCTGAGCCACGATCAGGTTCTGCTGACCGGTAGCGACCGTGCTCTGTGCGCTGACCACCTGGATGGGAGGAACGGTACCCACTTGAGCCTGGCGCTTGGAGTCGTCCAGCGCTTTCTGGGCGTAGGTCAGGGATTCCTCTTGCACGCGGACATTCTCATAGGCGTAAACCAGATCCCAATACATGTTTTCGACCTGGTCGATGGTCGTGATGATCTGGAGGCGGAAGGCCACGTCAGAGATCTCTCGATTGTTTTTCGCGATGCGGATGAAGCGCGTGTTGGGAAGCACGCCGAAGCCCTGCAGCAGATTCTGGGTGACTCGGAACTGAAAGTTCGAGCCCAGTTGTGGCGTGAGCAGGGAGGCAGTGTTGTTGGTGGTCAGGTGAGTGTTGTTGAACCCCGCGGTCAGCGTGGTGCCCCACTGCAGGCCCTGGGTGTAGGCGAAGTTCGCGGTGTAGGTGTCTTGGGCGACGATACCTCCTGGGGCAGGGTTGAAAGCGCTTGCCGATATAGTCTCGTTCTTGTCGAGTTGCAGGGTACCGGTCACCTCCGGGTCGAAGCTGGTGATGGTTGACCCGATACCCAAGGTCGAACCGACCAGGCCATTGGTTCCGGTGCCGGCGCCCCCGGCGGCTACCGTGGTGCCACCCGTGCCGGAACCTACCGTGCCGCCCAGCCCGCCGACGCCGCCGCCGGGCGTGTTCTGCACGATGCCGGTGTTAACGCCGAGAATGTTGGCGCCGGACTTGGCACGCAGCAGATCCGCGGACGCGATGTTCAGGTTGTAGCGGGCGATCTCCAGGTCCAGATTGTTCTCCAGCGCGAGTGCAATCGCGTCATCGATGGAAAGATAGACCTTGCCGTCCCGCATGAGCGAGTCGATGCGCGGGGAGTTCCCCAGGTTCGGCTGGGCCACGTCTTCCGGCTTGTAGGGCTGCAGCATGCGAGGAAAGGCGGAGCGCGGAATCGAGTAGTCCCTTAGATGAACCGGCTGTGGCTGGGCCGGCTGCGGCGCAGCGGGCGGCGCCGGCTGTAACGGCGGGGCTTCTTGTCCCCAGACTGCAGTCGGGACGGTTGCAACAACAACTAGTGAGGCGAGGCACAACGGCAGCAGCCGAGCCATCGAAAGCAAACGTGGTAAACGCATGAGTGTTCTCCTTGGATAAGAGCGGGCGCGCATTCTTTGACGATCAGAATTCCGATAACGCCAAGGTTGGATGCAAGACACAAAAATAGGTCACTTCATCTTAGCGGGAGAAGTTTCGCGGAAAAGGCGGGAGATTGTAAAGAATTGTGAGGGAAAAGCGGAAATGGCGCCGCTGTCAGTGAAGGACAGCGGCGCCGTGAAGGTGGTCCTAGTTCACTACTGCTGCGGGGTCTGCTGATCCGGTTGTACCGTCGCTGGCAGGTCCTTGCGCGGCGCCACGTAGGGCACGTTCGGCAAGTGCGTGACCTGGCCCTTGGCGGCATCGTCAATACTGATGCCGGCTCGGTCGAGGGTTGAACCGACGGAGCGATCGAGCTCGATGCGCGACCTCACGTAGTACGCCCGGGCCGAGATCAAGGTGGATTCTGCCGTGGCCAGCGCGCTCTGAGTCTGTAGAACCGCGGTTGTGGTGGAAGTGCCGAACTGATATTTCTTCTGTTCGGCGTCCAGCGACTGCTTGGCATAGTCCACTGCGGCTTGGGCGGAGGCGACACTGGCGCGATTCTGTTCGACTCCGAACTGGGCGTTGCGGACCTCGATGCTGATCTGGTTTTCGATCTGCTGCAGACGCATCTGGGC
>Ga0209415_10001407_pt1 | contig 46177 bp, 46 predicted proteins | sample PeaSoiSIISIP2007_FD_187696 | JGI IMG/M metagenome (GOLD analysis project Ga0209415, IMG submission 187696) | Peat soil microbial communities from Weissenstadt, Germany - SII-SIP-2007 (SPAdes) (version 2) | ecosystem: Environmental > Terrestrial > Soil > Wetlands > Peat | place: Germany... | reverse complement strand
GCCGCCACGATCGAGGCGGTCGCCTACTTCGTGGTCTCCGAGAGCCTGACCAACATCACCAAGCACGCCCAGGCCAGTCAGGCGGAGGTGGTCGTGCAGCGGGCCGGCGACCGGCTGCACATCATCGTCACCGACGACGGCGTGGGCGGCGCCGACCCCGCCCGCGGCACCGGCCTGGCCGGGTTGGCCAAGCGCGCCGCGTCGGTCGACGGGACCTTCGAGATCGCCAGCCCGCCCGGCGGCCCCACCCTGATCACCGTGGACCTGCCGTGCCTGCGGTAGCCGGCCCCAAGGATATGGACCGCGAGCGCGCGGAAACCTAATGCCCCGGTACTCCCCGTCTCCAGCGGAGCCCCAGCTGCTCGGCGCCGTAGTGGGCGCCCGGCCCGCCGGTGAACAGGCCGTAGCCGTAGGCGACGTGCACCATGTCGCCGGGCCGTCCGCCCGCCGCCCTGATCGACCGGGCCGCCTCATCCCCTCGGAGTCCCCGCCACAGCCATGATGCTAGCCACGGTCGCGTTCGCGGCCCGGACCAGGTCGGCGGGGGCGAGCTCGATCTCCAGCCCGCGCCGCCCGGCGCTGCAGAACACGGTGCGATGCGCCAGCGCCGACGCGTCGAGCACCACGGGCAGCCGCTTGCGCTGGCCGACGGGGGAGATGCCGCCCGCCACGTACCCGGTGGCCCGTTCGGCCAGCCCCACCTCGGCCATCACGGCCCGCTTGCCGCCCGCCGCGGCGGCCAGTGCCTTGAGGTCGAGCTGTCCCTCCACCGGGACGACCCCCGCCACCAGGCCGCCATCCACCGAAGCGATCAGCGTCTTGAACACCCGGTCCGGCGGCACGCCCAGGGCCTCGCTGGCCTCCCGGCCGTAGGACTCGTGCCGCGGGTCGTGCGCGTACTCGTGCACGGTGAACCGGATCCCGGCCCGCTGGAGCGCCACCGTCGCCGTCGTCCCGCGTCCCGCCACGACCGGCACCCTACGGCATGGGCCGGCCCGGGCGAAAATCATTAGGAGCCCGGTTCGCCTGCTCCGCATAGTGGGGATATGCGCGTGACGTTCCCCAGGCTCCCGGATCACGAGCGCGCCTACGCCCTGGTAAAGCGTGACGACGGGGCCGTCTACCGGCTGTACGGCGGCCGGGCCGGACCCCGGCTTCCGCACGACATCATGCACTTCGTGGTGGAACGCGAGCTGCGCATCCCGGACGGCATCTGGGGCGGCATCGCCTCGGGCATCGTCTTCGACAGCATGCACCACGTCGGCGGCCGCCGCCCGCCGCACGCGCGGGAGCGGTCCAGGGAGCTGCTGGCCAGTTTCCGTCAGCGCGGGCTGCGCGCCGAGGTGCTGGCCAACTTCGTCGAGTCCGTGGCCGGCCTCGACCATCCGTCGGACATCCAGATCCTGACCCTGGCGGCCACCCGGCTGTCGGTGCTCCCGGAGGCCGACGCGGACGTGGAGCCGGCCGAGGTCGCCGCGGCCGCGCAGGCCCTGCAGGTCGAGGCCGCCCGCTGGGCCAGGCTCCGGGTCGGGGAGGAACTCAGCTACGAATGGCCGCGCACCCCCCTCGCATCACGCAGGGCCCGGGCGCGTAAGCCACGTATCGTTAGGCCAGATAAGAAACGGAAGGGGCGCGGGCCGGCATGACCGAACGGCCGGGACCGGCGTGGTCTGGCGGCTCGTCCGGTAGCGTTGGCCGGCATGGGATACGGGCAGGCGGATCAGGCCGACCGGGAGATGATGGCGCTGGCCCTCGGCCAGGCCCGGGCCAGCCTGGAGGCCGGCGGGGTGCCGGTCGGGGCGGTGCTCGCCGCGGCCGGCCAGGCGATCGCGGCCGGGCACAACGAGCGGGTCCAGCACGGCGACCCGGTGGCGCACGGCGAGATCGCCTGCCTGCGCAACGCCGGCCGCCGGCCCAGCTACGCCGGCACCACCCTGTACACCACGCTATCCCCGTGCCAGATGTGCAGCGGGGCGGTCCTGCTGTTCCAGATCCCCCGGGTGGTCGTCGGCGAGGCCGAGACCTACGAGGGCGACCTCGGCTTCCTGGCCGGTCGCGGCGTGGAGGTCGTCCTGCTCGGCGACCCGGACTGCGTGGCGGCCATGCGTGAGTTCCAGCGCCGCTACCCGGAAATCTGGAGCGAGGACATCGGCGGCCGCTGACCCGCGATTATAAGCAATGACTAAATCGCGGGCTTGCGTATCGGCCCGCGGCTGCGAATGATGCATACATGCAGGTACCGGCGCACGTCGAATACGAGCGGGCGACCAGCGTGGCGCACGCGCTGTCGCTGCTGAACAGGCCGGAGACCCGCGTCGTGGCGGGCGGCCACAGCCTGATCCCGATGATGAAGCTGCGGCTGGCCCAGCCCGAACTGCTCGTCGACATCAACGGGCTGGCCGAGCTGGCCTTCATCGTCCTGGACGGCGGCCAGCTGCGCATCGGCGCCCTGGCCCGGCACGCGGACCTGCTGGACTCGGCCGTAGCGGGGGAGTGCTTCGCGATCTTCCACGACGCCGAGCGGGTGGTCGCAGACCCGATCGTCCGGCTGTGGGGTACCGTCGGCGGGTCGCTCTGCCAGGCCGACCCGTCCGAGGACCTGTCCGCGGCGTTCGCGGCGACCCGCGCCACGGCGGTCATCCGCGGCCCGGACGGCGAGCGGACGGTGCCGGTGCGGGAGTTCCATCTGGGCCCGTACGAGACGGTCATCGGCCGGGGCGAGTTGCTGGCCGAGGTCCGGGTGCCGGTGCGGCCCGGCACGGGCAGCGCGTACCAGAAGGTAGCGCGCCGCGTCGGCGACTGGTCCGTGGCCGCGGCTGGGGCGGTGCTGACGCTGGACGGCAGGAAGATACTCCAGGCGGGTATCGGGCTGACCGCGGTGGGCGCCGAGCACTTCGTGGCGGCGGAGGCCGAGGACTACCTCCGCGGCCGCGCCGCGGACGAGGACAGCTTCCAGGCCGCAGGGAAAATCGCCGCCGGGCACTGCCAGCCCGTCGCCGACCAGCGCGGGCCCGAGGACTTCAAGCGGCACCTGGTCGCCGAGCTCACCACCCGCGCGCTGCGCCGCGCCGCCGCCCGGGTGAGCTCATGACGATCCGCGTGGCGATGACCGTCAACGGCACCGAGTACGCGCGCGATGTGGAACCGCGGCTGCTGCTCATCCACTTCATCCGCGACGAGCTCGGGCTGACCGGCAGCCACTGGGGTTGCGACACGTCGAACTGCGGCAGCTGCGTGGTGTGGCTGGACGCCAAGCCGGTCAAGTCGTGCACGCTGCTGGCCGCGATGGCCGACGGGCACGCGGTGCGCACCGTGGAGGGGCTCGAGCAGGACGGCCGGCTGGACCCGGTGCAGCAGGGGTTCGTCGAGTGCCACGGGCTGCAGTGCGGGTTCTGCACGCCGGGCATGTTGATGACCGCCCGCTGGCTGCTGGACCGCAACCCCGATCCGGACGAGGCCGAGATCCGCGAGGCGATCTCCGGCCAGATCTGCCGCTGCACCGGCTACGAGAACATCGTCCGGTCCATCCGCTGGGCCGCGGAGCACGCGGGGCAGACCCCGTGACCGGGACCGGGGGCTTCGGCCGGATGCTGCGCAAGGAGGACCAGCGGTTCATCCGCGGCCAGGGCTGCTTCGTCGACGACGTGCGGCTGCCCGGCATGCTGTACGGGGCGGTGCTGCGCAGCCCGTACCCGCACGCCCGCATCCTGGCCATCGACACCCTCGCGGCCGAGGCGCACCCGAAGGTCAGGGCCGTCATCACCGGCGAGACGCTGGCCGAGCGGAACCTGGCCTGGATGCCCACCCTGTCCGGGGACCGGCAGGCCGTGCTGGCCACCGACAAGGTGCGGTTCCAGGGACAGGAAGTCGCGTTCGTGGTGGCCGAGGACCGCTACTCGGCGCGGGACGCCCTGGAGCTGATCGACGTCGAGTACGAGCCGCTTCCCGCCGTGGTCGACGCCCGGCGCGCGCTGGACCCCGGCGCCCCGGTCATCCGCGACGACCTGCCGGGCCGGGCCGGCAACCACATCTTCGACTGGGAGGCCGGCGACGCCGGACGCGCCGAGGAGGTGTTCCGCGACGCCGAGGTGACGATCACCCAGGACATGCTCTACCCGCGGGTCCACCCGGCGCCGCTGGAGACCTGCGGCGCGGTGGCGGACTTCGACAAGGTGAGCGGCAAGCTGACGCTGTGGGCGACCACCCAGGCCCCGCACGCGCACCGGACGCTGTACGCCATGGTGGCCGGCCTGCCCGAGCACAAGATCCGGGTGATCTCGCCGGACATCGGCGGCGGGTTCGGCAACAAGGTGCCGATCTATCCCGGCTACGTGTGCGCGGTGGTCGGCTCGATCATCACCGGGCAGCCGGTCAAGTGGGTGGAGGACCGGTCGGAGAACCTGATGTCGACCTGCTTCGCCCGGGACTTCCACATGCGCGGGGAGCTGGCCGCCGACCGGGACGGCCGGATCCGGGCGGTGCGCGTCACCGTCCTGGCCGATCACGGCGCGTTCAACGGGACGGCGCAGCCGTCCAAGTTCCCGGCCGGGTTCTTCGGCGTGTTTACCGGCTCGTACGACCTGGAGGCCGCGCACTGCCGGGTGACCGGCGTGTACACCAACAAGGCACCGGGCGGGGTGGCGTACTCGTGCTCGTTCCGCATCACCGAGGCGGTGTACCTGATCGAGCGGCTGGTCGACCTGCTGGCCTACGAGCTGGACGCGGACCCGGCCGAGCTGCGGATGCGCAACCTGCTGCGTCCCGAGCAGTTCCCGTACACCTGCCAGACCGGCTGGACCTACGACTCCGGCGACTACCCCCGGACGCTCCGGCTGGCCCTGGAAATGGCCGGGTACGACGAGCTCAGGAAGGAACAATTGGCCGAACGGGCCAACGGTCACCTCATGGGCATTGGTGTGAGCTTTTTCACCGAGGCGGTCGGCGCGGGACCGCGCAAGCACATGGACATCCTGGGCCTGGGCATGGCCGACGGCGTGGAGCTGCGGATCCACCCCACGGGCACGGCGGTGCTGCGGATCTCGGTGCAGACCCAGGGCCAGGGGCACGAGACCACCTTCGCGCAGATCGTCGCCGAGGAGCTCGGCCTGTCCCCGGACGACGTGGAGGTGGTGCACGGGGACACCGACCAGACGCCGTTCGGGCTGGGGACCTACGGATCCCGGTCCACCCCGGTGTCCGGCGCCGCGACCGCGATCGTGGCCCGCAAGGTACGCGAGCGGGCCCGGATCGTGGCCGCGGCCATGCTCGAGGTGGACGCCGCGGACCTGGAGTGGGAGCCGGGCCGGTGGTTCGTCCGCGGCGACCCGGACCAGGGCCGCACCATCGCCGAGATCGCGCTGGCCGCGCACTCCGACCTGGAGCTCCCCGAGGGCGTGGAGGGCCACCTGGACGCGGCCTGCGTGTACGACCCGCCCAACCTCACCTATCCGTGCGGGGCCTACGTCTGCGTGGTCGACGTCGACCCGGGTACCGGCAAGGTGTCGGTCCGGCGGTTCATCGCGGTGGACGACTGCGGGGTGCGGATCAACCCCATGATCGTCGAGGGCCAGGTGCACGGCGGGCTCGCGGACGGGATCGGCATGGCCCTGATGGAGGTCATCGCGTTCGACCCTGACGGGAACTGCCTGGGCGGTTCGTTCATGGACTACCTGCTGCCCACGTCGCTGGAGTGCCCGGCCTGGGAGCTCGGCGAGACGGTCACCCCGTCGCCGCACCACCCGATCGGCGCCAAGGGCGTCGGTGAGTCCGCCACGGTCGGCTCGCCGCCCGCGGTGGTCAACGCGGTCATCGACGCCCTGCGCCCGTACGGGGTCCGGCACGCGGACATGCCGCTCACCCCCGCCCAGGTCTGGCGGGCCATCCAGGGCCGCCCGCTGCGCACCGACCTCGCGATCGGCTGAGCCCATCCCACCCCTTGCTGCGCGATTGGTCCACAGCTGAGCAGGAAACATAAACTCATCCCCTGAGCGTTGTTCAGAGCCGAGGCCCCCAGCCTCGATTCCGGGTAACGCGAACCTTTCGTAGACGGGCACATGGTGAGCAGCGTCTTGGCACATGACCTTGATCAGCGGTTCCCCGACGTCGGCGCGCTGACCGCCGCCCTGGAGAACACCGGTTACCTGGCCGGGGACCAGCTGGCCGCCGCGTTGTTCCTGGCCGTCCGGATGGGGCAGCCCATCCTGCTCGAGGGCGAGCCTGGCGTCGGCAAGACCGAGGCCGCCAAGGCCCTGGCCAGCGCGATCGACACCCCGCTGGTCCGGCTGCAGTGCTATGAGGGCATCGCCGCCGCCGAGGCGCTGTACGAGTGGAACTACCCGCGCCAGCTGCTGGCCATCCGGCTGGCCGAGGCGGCCGGCGAGCACATCCGCGACCGGGACCTGTTCGCCGAGGAGTATCTGCTGTCCCGGCCGCTGCTCACCGCCCTGCTGCACCCCGGGCCCCGCCCCGCGGTGCTGCTCATCGACGAGGTCGACCGGGCCGACGACGAATTCGAGGCGTTCCTCTTCGAGCTGCTGGCCGAGGCGGCGGTCACCATCCCCGAGCTCGGCACCCAGCAGGCCAAGCTGCCGCCGGTCACCGTGCTGACCTCGAACCGGACCCGGGACCTGCACGACGCGCTGAAGCGGCGCTGCCTGTACCACTGGATCGCCTACCCGGACAGCCCCCGCGTCGCGGAGATCATCAGGCGCCGCGTCCCCCAGGCCGGCGAACGGCTGGCCGGGCAGATCGCGGCCGCGGTCCAGCGGCTGCGCAAGCTCGACCTGACCAAGCCGCCGGGCATCTCCGAGGCGATCAGCTGGGCCTCCGCCCTGAGCGTGTTCGGGGCCGGCGAGCTTGACGGCCACATCGCCGGCCAGACCATGAGCACCGTGCTGAAGTACCCGGAAGACGAGGAGATGGTCCGCCAGGCCGGGCTGGCCACGGTGGTCGGCTCCGTTGGTTAATGCGTCCCCGGATGTAGCCGCGCTCGCGGCAGGCTTGGGCACGGCCCTGCACGCCGCCGGCCTCCCGGTCGGCCCCGACCGGTGCGAGCGGCTGGCCCGCGCCGTGACGGTCATGAACGCCCGCACGGTGGCCGAGCTCCGGGCCTGCGCGCTGGCCACGCTGGTCTCCGACCCGGGCCAGATGAGCACCTTCGAGCGGGTCTTTGCGCTGCTGTTCGGCCCTGGGGGCCCCGACCCGTTCAGGGACCTGCCGCTGCCCACCGCGCCCGCGGCGCAGCGCCAGGAGGAGAACAGCGGTGCGCCGCCTGCCGCCCGGATCCAGGCCGATCACGACGGCTGGCTGGCCGGGATGCAGGTCAGCGACACCGGATCGGCCGTTCCGCCCGCCTCGCCCGACGAGCCGCTGGCCGACGCCCCGGCCGTCCAGCGGGTGGCCTCGGCCGCCGAACAGCTGCGCGGCCGTGACTTCGCTCAGCTGTCAGCGGCCGAGCTGCGTGACCTGGTCGCGCTCATGCGCGAGATGAGCCTGGCCGTCCCGCCCCGCCGGACCCGCAGGTACCGCCGCGCCCGCAACGGGAAGCGGCCGGACCTGCGGGGCACGCTGCGCCAGGCGCGGCGAAGCGGCGGCGAGGCGATCCGGCTCGCCCGCCGGGCGCCGCGGGTGCGGCCCCGCCGTCTCGTCGTGCTGTGCGACATCTCGGGCTCCATGGAGTCCTACGCCCGCGCGCTGCTGATGCTCCTTTACTGCCTGCACGGCGGGCAGGTCCGCGGCGGGCAGGGCCGGCCCGAGGTGTTCAGCTTCGCCACCCGGCTGACCCGGCTGACGCCGGCCCTGGCCTCGGCCAGCCCGGACACCATGCTGGCCAAGGCGGGCGAGGCGGCGCCCGACTGGTCGGGCGGCACCAGGATCGGCGCCGCGATCAAGGAGTTCAACGACCGCTACGGCGCCCGCGGCATGGCCCGCGGAGCGGTGGTGCTGATCATCTCCGACGGCTGGGAGACCGGCGAGCCCGCGCTGCTCGGCGAGCAGATGGCCCGGCTGTCCCGGATCGCGCACCGGATCGTCTGGGCCAACCCCCGCACCCAGTCCCCGCGCTACCGCCCGGAAGTGGGCGGGATGGCCGCCGCGTGGCCGTACTGCGACGCCGTGGTCAGCGCGCACAGCCTCGACGCGCTCGGCGACCTGCTCGCCGCCCTGCACGCCCGCTGACCCCGGCCAAGAATAAGCCGCTGGTGCGCAAAGCGGGGGATGCGCGCCAGCGGCTGGCTTGTGGTTTCCCTGTTGGTTCCCCGGCTCAGGCCACGCTCACCTGGATGGTGTGATACCCGGTGGCGCCGTTGGGCTCGGTCCGGTGCACCACCGCGGTCTGGGTGTAGCCGGTCTTGTCGGTCGCGCGGACCTGGAGCACGTGCTGTCCCGGGGTCGCGTCCCACACGTAGTACCACTGGCGCCAGGTGTCGATCGTGTCCTGGGCGGCCATGGTCGCGGTGTACCAGGTGCCGTCGACGCTGACCTCGACCGCCTCGATGCCCGTGTGCTGGGCCCAGGCCACGCCGGCGATCGTGACCCGGCCGGCGGTCAGGCTGGCCTTGGTCTTCGGGACGTCGATGCGCGATTCGGTCTTGATCGGCCCCTGCTGGGACCAGCCCTGCCGCACCCAGAAGGCGTCGAACGCGCCGAACGTGGTGAGCTCCATGTCGACCACCCACTTGGTCGCCGACACGTAGCCGTACAGGCCCGGTACGACCACGCGGACCGGGTAGCCGTGTGCCGCCGGCAGGGTCTGGCCGTTCATGCCCACCGCGAGCAGGGACTCGCGGCCGTCCATCACCGGATCGGTGGCCACGCCGATGGTCATGTTGTTGACGTCGCGCATGACGATCTGGCCGGCGCCGGCCTGGATTCCCGCCTTGCGGAGCAGCGGGGCCAGCAGCGTGCCCTGCCAGCGGGCGTTGCCGATGTAGCCGCCGCCGACGGCCTCCGAGACGCAGGTCAGGGTGACGTCGTGCTCGGTCATCGGCATCTGCGAGAGCTGGTCGAACGTGATCGTCATCGGGTTGTCGACCATGCCGTGGATGCGCAGCTGCCAGGTGGAGGCCGAGACCTGCGGGATGGTCAGGGCCGTGTCGACCCGGTAGAACTGGGGGTTCGGCGTGAAGAACGGGGACAGGCCCGGGATGTCCAGCGAGTCTTCCGCCGGCAGCGGCTTCTGCTTGACGATCCGCGGCGGCGTGACCTTCACCGACGGCGGGCTCGCCATCGGCGGGCTGACCCGGAACGGCTTCTTGGCCAGCAGTTCGCCGCCGACCCCGGCCGCCGCCGCCGTCACCGCGGTACCGCCGACCGCGACGATGAACTTACGCCGGTTGATGGTGGTCGTCATCGGGCCCTCCGGCGGCCGCCGCCGCTGTAGGCGGGCCGCAACGACGTGACTCCCGGGGTCGGCGCCGACGCCTGGGCCAGCCACAGCAGCGCCAGGATCCCCGCGGTGCCGCCGATCGCCCAGGGGATGACGTCGCTGGCCCGGCTCTCCGGCCTGGTGATGGCCACGAACGCGCCGAGCAGGCCGAGCGCCGCGATGCCGGCCACCCCGAGGCTCGGGTTACGACGGGCCAGGCAGCCGAACACCATGGCGGCGAGCCCGATCGCACCGACCAGCAGCACCGTCTGGCCGTGCGCGCCGAAGTGCGCCATCAGGTGGCTCCTCAGCGCCGCCGGCAGGTAGCCGGTGAGCGCACCGGCCACCGCGCTGACCGGGGAGGCCTGCGGCCGGACGAACGCCGCGGCGAACGTCGCGACGCCGATCGCGACCGCGGCCGCGAGCAATCCCGTCACCGCGCCCACGACCGGCCCGCGCTCGCCGGGGTCGCGGTCGCCGGGGTCGCGGTCGCCATCCCGGCCCGGGTCCGCTTGCCGCCACCATTCCCCCATGGTGTCGGGGGCGACGAGAACCGAGGAGGCGGCGGGGTCCAGTGCGGGGTACTCGTCCTGCGCCAGGTAACCGGCCGAGCCGGTGAACTCGTGCCCGGGCTGGGTGTAGGCGTCCCAGCCGTCGTACCCGTGCCCGTTGCTGTCGTGCCCGTTGCCGTCGTACCCGTGCCCGTTCCCGGTTTCGTGGTAGCTCTCCGGCCCGGCGCTCGCATACCCGTCCGTGGCACCGTCGAAGCCGTCCGCGTAGCCGTCACCGGCGGCGGGGTAGGCCGTCGTGGTGCCGTAGCCGTTCCCGGCCGCCCAGGGCCCGCTGTCCGCGTAGCCGGGGCTTCCGTAGCCGGGGCCATCGTAGCCGTGGCCATCGTCGCCGTACCGGGCAGAGCCGCGGCCGTCCCACGTGTCGCCGTAGCCGTCCCACGCGCCGGCGTAGCCAACGCCGGTCCCGCGGTAGCCGTTGCCCGAGGCGGCATGGCCGTTCCTGCTACCCGTCCCGCTGCCCGCGAAGGCTGCTGCTGGCTCCCACGCTGCCCCTGACTCCGGCGCTGCTGCTGACTCCCACGCTCGGCTGCCGTCGCCTTGCTGATAGGCCGGCCAGCCCTCTCCCGGGGTCGCGTTCGGCCACCGCTCCTGACGCGGCGGCTTGCGATGCGACGGCTCGTAGCTCATATCTCCATTCACGGCCTTAGCGGCCCCTGCCGTTTGATGTTTGGCTCACGGGTAACCAACCGGTAAGAAAGCTCCGGTCCCCGCGGTCCGGGCCGCGCAGGGCTCAGACCCGGACCTCGTCGTCGGGCACCGGCCGCCGCGGAAAGGCCCCAGCCATACCCAGGACCACCCCTGGAGCGGCCGGGACCGGCGCGGCAGCCGCCACCGCCGGAGCGGCCGGGACCGGCGCCGGCTCCAAGCCGCCGCCCCGGCGCTGGGCGAACTCGCGGACGAACCAGCCCACGGCCACGACCACCACGGGCACGCCGTACGCGACCGCGTCGTGGAGCCGGTTCGGGATCGTGTAGCGGCCCAGGTCCGGTTCGGCTGCGTAGTACGCGCCCGCGGCGAACGCGAGCCACTCCGGGCGGCCGTCGAGGGCCACCAGCATCACCAGCAGCAGTGCATACCACTCGTAGCGCGGCGTGGTCACGGCCAGCGCGGCCGCGGTCATGATCACGGCCCCCTGCCAGGGCCGGTCGGGGTCGGAGAACTGCAGCACCGCGAAGGCGACCGTGGCCAGGATGAGCACGGCCATGGCGATGGCCAGCTTCCCGGTGACGACCAGCCCGATGATCCCGAACCTCGTTCCGTTCGCGTACCCCTCCTGCTGCATGTAGCCGGGCAGGAACCCGATCACCTTGCCACCCACCGCGAGCACGTGCGGGATGTAGACCACGGTGAACGCGCTGCCCGCGGCGAGAGCGACCGTTATCCAGCGGCGCCGGAGGACGGCGGGTACGGTCAGCGCCGGCGTCACCTTGGTCGCGATGGCCAGCCCGAGCAGGACTCCGCCCAGGATGGTGCGCCGGGTGGTCCGGGCGGTGGCCAGCACCAGCAGCGCCGCCGCGGTGATGCCCACCGCCACCACGTCGACGTGGGCGCTGTTACCGGCCTCCAGGGCCACCGTCGGGCACCAGGACCACAGCGCGGCCATCCGCACGTCCCGGCCGAGCCGCCCCAGGCCGAACAGCAGCAGCGCGGTGGTCAGCACCGCGGCGAAGGCCGTCGTGGCCTGGATGGGCGTGGTCGAGTCGCTGGCCGAGGGCTCGTAGTGCACGGCGAGGAAGTAGGCCTCGGCCACCGGCGGGTAGATGGTCGGGACGGCCGGCCGGTTGATGAGCGTGCAGCCCGTGGTGAGGTCGGCGGCCGGGTGCTCGCGCACTTCAGATGCGGGCACGCAGTGGTCGGCGCCAGGATGCCAGAGGAACTCGTCCCGCAGTCCGGTCAGCTGCCGGGCCGCGGGCACGTACGCGTACGGGTCGATGCCCGCCGCCTGTACCCGGCCGTCCCAGATGTACCGGTACAGGTCGTCGCTCAGCCGCGGGGGCGCGCACACCGCGGCCACCTGGATCCCGATGCCGCCGAGCAGGATGAGCGTCACCGCGGTCCGGACCCGCACCTTCCGCAGCAGCCAGGCGGCGGTCAGGAAGGCGACCCACGCCAGCGCGATGAGCGGCAGGGGCCGTACGTTCGCCGGGTTGAGGCTCGGGCGCACCACGAGCAGCACCAAGCCGGCCAGCGCGGCCAGCAAGAGGCAGATCGCGGCCACGCGGAGCTTTGCGTTCATGCAGCGTAGGGTGCCATCTTGCGGGACAGAAGGGTCATCCGCGGGCCTGATGGTAAGCATTCCGTAACAGCGCCACCACTTCTGGCTCGGATACCTCGGATACCTCCGATATCCCGGATATCCCGGCTGGCGCGGACGACGCCCCGGGCAAGATGTGGCACTCGGACACGACGCGGCAGCAGCCGATCGACGCGAACCAGCGCCCCTCGACCGTCCAGGTCTCGACCTCGCCCAGCCCGGCATCCCGGGCCACGTCCTCGATGTGATCCGCTCCCACGAACGCCCACGGGAACCACTCGCTGGCCAGCCCCGCGTGACACAGCCGGACCTGCTCGCGGCGCAGCGGCGACCCCGGCGGCTCGAGCTCGACCAGGGCGCGGCCTTCCGGGGCCAGCAGTTCCCCGGCCCGGCGCAGCAGCGCGGCCGGATCGCCGCCGATCCCGATGTTCCCGTCCGCGAGCAGCACGGTCATCCACCGGCCGCTGCCCGGAACGCGGCCGAACACGTCCCGCAGCATGACCAGCGCCCCGGACGAGCGGGCCAGGTCGACGGCGTACGGCGTGATGTCGATGCCCAGGGCGGGTATGCCACGCTCGGCCAGGGCCACGGTCAGCCGCCCCGGCCCCGAGCCGATGTCAAGGGTCGGACCCTCGCAGCGGTCCAGGAGCGACTTGTCGCCGGGGCTCTCGTGCAGCCAGCCCTCCACTGGAAGCGGCACGCGGCTGCCGTCGGCGCGCTCGACCTCCGGCCTCATCCAGCCGGCCAGCGCGTGCTCGTAAAGCTCCCCGATCACGCCGACTCCTTAGTGATCCTGATGCGTGGCGGAAACACCCATCAGTGTTAACCGGCCGCATGGCCAGTTCAGGGCCGATCGGCGCGGACCTTACCGAATCGTCACGGTGCTTACGTACTGATGACGAGCCCGAGCGCTTTTGCTTCGTTTGCTGGCTTCACTGACCGTTTACGCCTTAACTTGTAGGCGTAACCATTGCCGCGGGCCATAACGGCAGGAACAGAACGGCGGGCGACCTTGGCCAACAATCCCGATCCTCCCGGCCGGATCGTCGTGGTGGACGACGATCCCACCGTCGCGGACGTCGTCGGGCGCTACCTGATCCGCGACGGTCACACCGTCGAGTGCGTGCATGACGGGTACGAGGCGCTGCGCCGCGTCGCCGAGGAGCCGCCCGATCTGGTCGTCCTGGACCTCATGCTGCCGGGCATGGATGGCCTGGAGGTATGCCGCAGGCTGCGGGCCCGCTGGCCGATACCCGTGGTGATGCTGACCGCGCTGGGCGACGAGACCGACCGCCTGGTCGGCTTCGAGACCGGTGCGGACGACTACGTGACCAAGCCGTTCAGCCCGCGCGAGCTAGCCCTGCGGGTGCGTTCCGTGCTGCGCAGGTCCCGCGGGGCCGGCCTGCCGGATAAGGCCGACCTCGGCGTCATCACCGACGGCAACCTCGTGGTAGACCTGTCCGCGCACGAGGTCCGGGCCGACGGCAAGCTGGTCCAGCTGACCTCGCGGGAATACGACCTCCTGGTCTTCCTGATGCGCAACCCGCGCAAGGCGTTCACCAGGGAACAGCTGCTCAGCGAGGTATGGAGCTGGACCTTCGGGGACACGTCCACGGTCACCGTGCACGTCCGGCGGCTGCGCGAGAAGCTCGAGCCCGACCCCACCCTGCCCCGGCGCATCGTCACCGTGTGGGGTGTCGGCTACCGGTACGAGCCGGAGGCAGCGTGATGGTGTCCCGGCGAGCGGGAGACACGGCGTGACCCACACCAGCGGTGTCCTGGCCTGGAGCCTGCCGGCTGGCATCGCCACCTCGGATATCGGTTTCATTTCCCTGTGGACCCTGGTGTCCGCGCTGGTCATCAGCACCATCGGGCTCGTCACCCTGAAGCTGCTGGCCGGGCGCTCGGTCCGGGTCATGATCACCGGGGTCGTGCTGGTCTCGGTGGCGACCTCGATGGCCGGGGTGGCCGTCATCGCCTACCGCATGCTGAGCGGGGTCAACCAGGACGTCGTCCTCGACCTGATGGCCATCGCCGGCCTGGCCGGCCTGATCGTGGCCCTGGTCGTGGGACGGCAGCTGATCAAGGCGAGCCGGTCGATCTCCGCCGCCGTGCAGGGCGTCGGCGACAGCGGCGTGTACATCGCCCCCCAGCGCACCCTGCCCGCCGAACTGGCCGAACTCTCCGGGGCTCTCACCGAGGCCTACGACCGCCTGGCCCAGGCCCGGTCCCGGGAGCGGGCCCTGGAGGCCAGCCGGCGTGAACTGGTCGCCTGGGTCAGCCACGACCTGCGCACCCCGCTGGCCGGGCTGCGCGCCATGGCCGAGGCCCTCGAGGATCAGGTCGTGATCGACCCGCGCGAGGTCTCTCAGTACCACACGCAGATCCGCCGCGAGGTGGACCGGCTGACCCTGATGATCGACGACCTGTTCGAGCTCTCCCGGATCCACGCCGGCGCGCTCCGGCTGTCCCGCCGCATGGTCGGCCTGGAGGACGTGGTGGCCGAGGTCGTGGCCAGCGCCGAGCCCGTGGCCCGGGCCAAGGGGGTCCGGCTCACCGGCGCCGCCGTCCGCGGCATGCCGGTGTTCATCGACACCGCCGAGATGGGCCGCGCCCTGCGCAACCTGGTGACCAACGCGATCCGGCACACCCCGTCTGATGGGGTCGTCGACGTGCTGGCCGAGGTGCAGAGCGGGATGGCCTGCGTGAGCGTGTCGGACGCCTGCGGCGGGATCCCGCCCGCCGACCTGCCGCGGGTCTTCGACGTGGCGTTCCGCGGCGAGTCGGCCCGCACTCCCGGCCCCCAGGAGGGCGCCGGCCTCGGCCTGTCCATCGCGCGCGGCATCGTGGAGGCGCACTCCGGCCAGATCGCCGTCCGCAACGCCGGCCCCGGCTGCCAGTTCCTGATCCGGCTGCCCCTGGCCCGCCCCGGCGCCCCCGTCATGAGCCGTACCGGCCCCGGAACCCCCGGCCGCCACACCGGCCCCGGCCGCCCCGCCATCACCGCGAACTAACCGCAACCTCGCCCTGGAGCTCGTTCGCGTGACCGAGGCAGCGGCGATCGCCGCGGGGCGCTATATGGGCCGCGGTGACAAGGAGCGTGTGGATCAGGCGGCCGTCGATGCCATGCGTCCGGTGCTGAACTCGGTCCAGATGGACGGCATCGTCGTTATCGGCGAGGGCGAGAAGGACGAGGCGCCGATGCTCTACAACGGCGAGCACGTCGGCGCGGGGACGCCGCCCGAGGTCGATTTCGCCGTCGACCCCGTGGATGGCACGACCCTGACGGCCAAGAGCCTGCCGGATGCCATCTCGGTCGTGGCCGTCGCTGAGCGCGGAACGATGTTCGATCCCGGCCCATGCGTGTACATGGAGAAGCTCGCCGTCGCCGAGGACGTCGCCGACGTCGTGGATCTCGATGCGCCCATCGCCGACAACTTGCGGCGGATCGCAGAGCGGCGGGGTAAGCGCGCCGACGACATCACGGTGGCGGTGCTCGATCGTCCGCGCCACGCGGATCTCGTGCGGGAGGTGCTGGCGACCGGGGCGCGCATCAAGTTCCTGCTCGACGGCGACGTCGCGGGAGCGATCCTGGCGGCCGACCCCTCGTCGTCGGTGGACGTCTGCGTCGGGATCGGCGGGACGCCCGAGGGCGTGATCGCGGCCTGCGCGCTGCGGTGCCTGGATGGCCAGCTTCTCGGGCGCCTGTATCCGCGCAACGACGGCGAGCGGGCTGCGGCGCTGGAGCGCGGCTATGACCTTGACCGCGTGATGTCGACGAGAGATCTGGTGTCGGGCGATGACATCTTCTTCGCCGCCACGGGTGTGACCAGCGGCGAGCTCCTGCGGGGTGTCCGCTACACTCCCCAGCGCGTGTTCACCGAATCGCTTTCGATGCGCTCGAAGTCGGGCGCGGTGAGGATCGTCGAAGGCCGCCACCACGCGCTTCGCTCGAACCTGATCCGCGCGGCGACGATGGGCGCCGGATGACACGGCTCCTGGCCAGTGCTACATGCGGGCGGAGGCCGCCAGCGCGGGCTCGCGGAGGGCGGCGCGGGCGAACTCGGCCATGCCCTCGGCGAACCCGATCCGGGCCCGGAAGCCGAGGTCCGCAGCGGCGGCCGCGGGGGAGGCCACCACGTGCCGGATGTCCCCGAGGCGGTATTCGCCGGTGACCACCGGCTCGAGCCCGCCGCCGAAGGCGGCAGCCAGCGCGGTGGCCATCTCGCCCACCGTGTGCGGTTCGCCGCTGGCGACGTTGTAGCACCGCAGCCCGCCGGGGTCAGCCCCGCCAGGAACCCCGGCACCGGCGCCGGTGACCGCCCGGTCGACCGCCTCGAGGGCCAGCAGGTTGGCCCGGGCCACGTCGCGGACGTGCACGAAGTCGCGCCGCTGGCCGCCGTCCTCGAATACCCGCGGCGGAACCCCGTTCTCCAGGCAGGACCGGAAGATCGCGGCCACCCCCGAGTAAGGCGTGTCCCGCGGCATCCGGGGGCCGTACACGTTGTGGTAGCGGAGCCCGGCCGCGGCCCCGCCGGTCATCCGGGCCCAGCTCGCCGCCAGGTGCTCCTGGGCGACCTTGCTCGCCGCGTAGGCGTTGCGCGGGTCGAGCGGCGCGTCCTCGGTCACCGTCGCGGTACCGAGCGGCTGCGCGCACTGCGGGCAGCGCGGCTCGAAACGGCCCGCGGCGAGGTCGCCGGGGTGCCGGGGCGCCGGCCGGACCCGGCCGTGCGTCACGCAGTCGTAGGCTCCTTCGCCGTACACGACCATCGAGGAGGCGATCACCAGGCGCGGTATGCCGTGCCGCCCCATGGCCTCGAGCAGTACGGCGGTGCCCGTGACATTGACGTCGGCGTAGATGGGCAGGTCGGACAGGTCCACGCCGAGCCCGACCATGGCCGCCTGGTGGCAGACCGCGTCGATCCCGGCCAGGGCCTCGTCCACCGCCGGGGGGTCACGAACGTCGGCCACCACCAGTTCGCCGGCGACATGACCGGGCCTGCCGTTGTGCACGGCGGTGGACAGCGAATCGAGCCCGCGAACGTCATGGCCCGCGGCCCGCATGGTCTCCGCGATATGAGATCCGATGAACCCGGCCGCGCCGGTCACGAGAACGCGCATGACTGCAGCAAAGCACGAGATGGGAGCGGGTCGGCCGCCCCGCCGACACCGTCATAGCTTCGTAAGGGCCGATCGGCCATTTTCCTGCCGTGCCCGGGCGGCCGCGCCAGTACTGTCGGTCGCCATGGAAATCGACGTGGTCCTGCCCTGCCTCAACGAGGCGGGTGCGCTGCCCTGGGTGTTGTCCCGGATGCCGCTCGGCTACCGGCCCATCGTCGCGGATAACGGTTCCACCGATGACTCCGCCGCCATCGCCGCGAGCTTCGGCGCACGGGTCGTGCCCGTCCCGCAACGCGGCTTCGGCGCAGCGTGCCACGCCGGCCTGCTGGCGGCGAGCAGTGACGTCGTCTGCGTCATGGACGCCGATGCCTCCTTCGACCCGGGGGACCTGCCCACCGTGGCCGGCCCGGTGCTGGCCGGCCAGGCCGATCTGGTGCTGGGACGGCGTTCGGTCCAGGGCCGGGGCGCCTGGCCCCTGCACGCCAGGATCGGCAACCGGGTCCTGGCCGCCGAACTGCGCCGCCGGATCGGCGTCCCGGTGCGGGATCTCGGCCCGATGCGCGCCGCCCGGCGGGAGGCGCTGCTCGCGCTGCCGATGTCGGACCGCCGCTTCGGCTACCCGCTGGAGATGGTGGTGCGCGCGGCCGAGGCGGGCTGGCGGATCACCGAGACGGACGTGCCCTACTATCCGCGAACCGGGAAGTCCAAGGTCACCGGGACGCTCGGCGGCACGGTCCGGACCGTACGCGACATGCGCCGGGTCCTCGCCTCCGTCGCGTCACCCGTGTCATGAACGGCCCGCGCGGCACCGGCCAGGAGTACACCGGCAAGCACCGGCGGGACGATGGGTGGGGGCTGGCCGGCCTGTCACCGTGGGGCGGCCGGGCCGAGCCGTCCGGCAGGCCGATCGCGGACGGCCGGAGGGTGCCGGGCGCCGCGCCGCTGCCCGGGCCGGGCGCCGCGCCGATGCCGGGGCTCCGGCCCGAGCCAGGACTGTGGTCCGATGCCGGATAGACCGAAATCGGATAATCCAGTGGCGTATAAGCCGGCATCGGATAATCCGGTTCCGGGCAACACGCTGGCGGCCCAGATCATGGTGATCGCCAAGGAGCCCGTGCCGGGCCGGGTCAAGACCCGGCTCACGCCGCCGTATACCCCGGCCGAGGCGGCCGAACTGGCCGAGGCGGCGCTGGCCGACACGCTGGCGGCGGTCGCGGCGGCCGGCGTCACCCGCCGGGTGCTTGCGCTGGCCGGCACGCCCGGCCGGTGGCTGCCGGACGGCTTCGACGTCATCGGCCAGCGGGGCGGCGGCCTCGATGAGCGCATCGCCTGGGCCCTGGCCGACGCGCGGGCGACCTGCCCGGACCCCCTGGTGCTGATCGGGATGGATACCCCGCAGGTGACGCCGGCCCTGCTGGCGCAGGCCGCCGAGCCGCTGGCCTCCGGCGCCGCGGATGCCACCTTCGGCCTGGCCGAGGACGGCGGCTTCTGGCTGCTCGGCCTGCGCGAGATCGATCCGGCGCTGGTGCTCGGCGTGCCGATGTCGCGCTCGGATACCGGGTCGCGGCAACTGGCCAGGCTGCGCGAGGCCGGGCTCCGGGTCCGGCTGCTGCCCGAACTGGCCGACGTCGACACGGCCGGTGAGGCCGAGCGCATCGCGGCGGCGACGCCGGGTTCCCGGTTCGCGGCCTGCGTGAAGACGCTGGGTCACCGGGCCGTCCGGCCGCTGGCCGCCGCGCGATAGACGACGCGGGCTAGGTATTTTCCGCTCGTTGCTACGCCGGTAGTTGCTGAGAGTGGTTAGATATAACTGGTTGTCCGAAGTTCGTGAACGTGTCACAGCGCCTGCGAAGTTCTGGCCGCGGGTGTCCCGGAATCCCGAACGCCCGCCCGTTTAAACGGGCAGCCCGCATGGGCAGTGGTCACAGCAACCCGGGAGCACACGACCGTGCGCTCCCGAAGTCGTCTCAGTAGGAGAAGTGCATGCCTCAGGGCACCGTGAAGTGGTTCAACTCGGACAAGGGCTATGGTTTCATCGCCCCCGACGACGGCTCGGCCGACGTCTTCGTCCACCACTCCACCATCAAGATGGATGGATTCCGCGCTCTTCAGGAGAACCAGCGAGTGGAGTACACCGCTGGCCGTGGCCCGAAGGGCCCGCAGGCGGAGGAAGTCCACCCGCTGTAACACGTCACGACACGCGCATGAGGAGGGGCGGTCCCGGGAACCGGGACCGCCCCTTCAGTCCGCTCGCTCAGGCCACCGGGCCGGTGACCGTGACCAGGCTGCCGTAGCTGAGGTAGCCGTAGGCGGTCTTGGCTGCGTCCCAGGGCAGCTCGACGCAGCCCAGGCTCTGGTACCAGCCGTAGCTGTACCGGTCGAACTGGTGCACCGCGTCGCCGCCGTTGAAGTAGTTCGCGTAGTACACCGGGTCGTCGTAGGGCGTGCCGTCCGGGTTGGTTCCCTTCATGTAGCTGAAGTAGAACTTCAGGTAGACGGGGAAGGTGCCGTCCACGGTCGGGGAGACCGCGATGCCGGTGTTGACCAGGCTCTTGAGCACTACGTGACCGTTGTGCCAGATGGTTATCGTCTCCGGGGAGTTCTGGCTGGCCAGCGCGTAGGTGTAGCCGTTCGGGTTGTCCTTGCCCTCCGCCAGCGCCTTGAACAGGTCGGACCACACCGTGTGGCCGGGGACCCCGTCCATGGTCAGCCCGGTCACCGACTCGAAGGCCCGGATCGCGCCGACGTCGAGGATGTTGGCCGAGCCGGCCGTCCACTGATCGGTCAGGACCGACGGGTAGCCGGAGGACCAGCTGAACGTCCCAGCCGGCGCCTGGTAGGCGGCGGACAGCTCGGCGTTGGCGTTGGCGGGGTTGACGGCGGCGGTCTTGGCCTTCTGGGTCCAGGTCAGCGGCAGGTAACCCAGCTGGCTGAGCAGCTCCTGCAGGCGCAGGGTGCTGAACGAGCCGGTGGTGAAGCTCTCGGTCACGGTGGAGGCCAGCAGCCCGCCGGCGCCCGCGCTGGCTCCGTCGACCGAGATCATCCCGTTCGGGCCGCCCGGGATCGTCAGTTTCACCTTGCTGTCCTGGAAGTACCCGACCGCGGGGGTGAAGACCGCCGTGTCCCCCTCGACCTGCCAGCTGCCCGCGACATGCGGTGAGAGGGCCGGCATCGGGGTGCTGGCGGCCAACGGCGCGGAGAACTGCACCCGGATCGGGACCGCGCCGTTGACGCCCTTCGCGCCGGCCGCGGGAGTGACCGACAGCACCTGCAGCGCGTCGGCCGGCTGATCCCGCTGGGCCGCGGCCGCGACCTGGGCGGCCGAGACCGGCGCGGCGTGGCTGCCCGGCGACCCGACAATGACGATCGCGATGCCTGCCACTAGGACCATCGCCGCGCTGCCGGCCGTCAGGGCCGCGCCCCGCCGTCCCTTCAATCGCGACCCGCTCGGTTTGGCTTCGGTGGTCCCGTCGGTGCCCAGCATTGGCTGCTGTTTGCGGAACCATCCGGATCGCGACACGGCGCCGTCCCCTCCTCGAGATTTAACAACTGGACAACTGTAGAAACGCAAACTTTCGGAGCAAGCAAGATCGGATAACAACTCCTCCAACACACAGACGCGCATCCACGCCAAAAGGTTGCCGGCCGGCAGCTATCCCCGGTCCGGCAAAAGAGCGGCTCGGCCGAACCGAGCCCCCACTGCCCTACGTGATCAAGCGAATACTTGCCGAACATCGCTGTGGCCTGGACAGATACCCGTTCGTGGTGCCGCCCGCGGCAGGAGGCCGGGCTGGACACGAGAATAGCCGCTGTGGTCGGCTCGCGGGCCGACGGGGTCGCCGCGCGCGGCGCGGCCAAGAAACCCGGCCGGGCCGCCCGGAGCGGCCCGGACCCCGGCCTGGCCACCCGGCTGGCCAACCCCGAGCGGCAATCCGGCAAAACACTCGCAATCGCGTCAGGCCAACGATTAACGGACGGCATGGAATGGCCCGCCATTGCATCGGGACCAGGTCGGCCGGCCAGTTCGTAAAACGTACGGCTGGGCCAGCTAATTTGCCGCGAGGGGACCGGGGTTCCAATTGCCGTACCGCGGCGACGGCCGCAGGCCGGCCGGCCAGAATGATCACCTTGCTGCATTCCCGCTGGAGACATCCAGCCGCTGGCAGGGCCCCGAGCCGGCCCGGCGGCCGCCCCTCCGCGGGGCTTCCCGCCGCGGCACGGCAGGCTCATGACCTGCCCCGGCGGGCTTCCCGTCCGCCCGGCCGTAACTCTACCGAAATATCTCCCCTTCACTAAGAGAGTCGTAAGAATTACTTTCCGTCGCCACTGGCAGCCTGCCACCGCGGCACGCGGCACGGGCCGTCCTATCACGGGACAATCTCGATCCGGCCGGTACGCCGTCACCTGCGACGTAATAACCTGGCAATGAATTACCAAGGTTTCATCCGCGCTTTCGGCTTAGAACCGGACAAAACGCGAATGTGCCCGATTACCTGTTTTCGCCTCCGCGGCGGGTCTACGGTGATGCACCGGGAGCGTCACAGCGGACATCCATGGAGGTGGATTGAATGCTCAGCGGGCATCGGTCCGCATGGCGCCGTCGCGGTAGGAACAGTCGTGCGGCGCGCATCGCGGTCCCCCTCGCCATCCCGATGGCGTTGGGGCTGACCCTCGGGATCATCCTCGCGGTCTCGGGAGGTCCCGTCACGACCATCAACCAGTCGGCCACGGACGCGTGCGCCTCGCCGTCGGCGAGCCCCGCCGTATCCGGCAGTCCCGCGGCGGCGGCCAGCGTCTCGGCCGCACCTTGCCCGTCGGCCAGCGCCAGCGCGAGCGGCGACCCGGCGGCCGCCGTGGTGGTGCCGCCCGCGGCGACCTTCGCCAGCGGGCCGACCGCGTTCTTCCCGCTCGGCGACCTGGCCACCAACCCGGTCGACGGCACCGGGGCGGCCATCAACCTGAACCAGACCGCGGCACAGGCCACCGCGTCGATGAACTGCACGCTGACTGTGCCGAACAACCCGCTGAGCGCGCGGGGCCTGGCCACGCCGTGGCAGCTCGGCGACGGCTGCAGCATGGCGAACGCCGCGAACGTGGGCGCCTTCGTCGAGGCCACGATCCTCGCGCCGGACGGCTCGGTGCAGATCTACAACCCGCTCGTCATCACGGCCGGGACCACGCCGGCCACGGCACCCACGCCGCCGACGATCGCGCGGGGGTCCGCGGTGATCATCGACGTCGGTTTCAACGGCAACAACCTGGTGCTCGAAGGCCGCGGCGCACGGCAGGGCAACTGCGTCGACGCCCTCGGCCAGTCGGTCATCGGCCAGGTCTCGGCCTGCAACGCGGTCAGCTTCTACCGCGTGGCCAACGCGGAGATCGCGAACGGCACGCTGAAGGTCCCGGCGATCGGTACCTCCGAGGACGGCCAGCCGTGCGAGACGGTGCGTAACTTCGCCCTGATCGACCAGGACCAGAGCGACAACGTGATCACCACGTACCTGATCAACGCGAACGGCCAGACCGCCCAGGACACCGCGGCCAACGCGAACGCGCTGGCCGGCGCCACGCCCATCGGGAACGGAAGCGACGACCGGCTGCTGGCCGACTTCGTCGACCCGGCGAACGGGTGCAGCGCGTTCAGCGCGCCCGACACTACCGACGCGGCCGGGACCTCCGGCTCGCAGGCTCTCAACGAGCTGAGCGCGCGTGTCAACCAGACCGGGACCATCGCGGTCGTCCCGCCGAACGACGAGATGACGCTGGTCAACAGCGCCTACAGCATCGCCAAGACCAACGTCTACCGGTCCCTGGTCGACCAGCCGTTGCTGGCCGCCAACACGGACGCCACCACGGTGGCCGTGGACTACTGCCAGAACATCGTCAACATCGCCCCGGCGCACAACCAGCTGGACGCGGCCAGGGAAGTGAACTTCGCCTCTCCGGTCCCGGCCACGGGTACCAACCTGGCGGCGTTCATGGGGGCCAGGCTGGCCGCGTCGTTCGGGGTCCTGGGCTGCGCCAACTTCGGCCTGACCGACCCGGTCAGCGCCACCGTGAACGGAGCCGGAGCGGCCACCGCGGTCACCTACAACGTGGCCCAGCAGAAGGCGGTCATCCCGGCCGCGTCGGGCAGCACCGCCACGCCGATGGCCTCGCCGACCACCCAGCCCGGGTCCGGGTTGCCGTGGTTCGGCGCGCCGCCTCGCCGTTCTCGTCACCACCAGAACGGAGCCGGCATGTAGCAGCCGCGCTGGACGGGCCGGCCCGTCCAGCAGTCAACACTCCATGACGAGGCGGTCCCAGGCGAACCTGGGGCCGCCTCGCTATGCGGATATCGTGGTAGGCAACCCGAGGACCCATGGAGGTCGGTGTGAGCTCAGTTTTCGTGGTCGACGCCTGCCGGACGCCTATCGGGAAGGTCAAGGGCGTGCTGGCCGGGGTACGGCCCGATCACCTGGCCGCCGACGTGATCACGGCCCTGGTCGGGCGTAACCCCGGCCTGGACGTCGCCGCGATCGACGACGTCTACTGGGGCGCGGCCAACCAGGCGGGCGAGGACAACCGGAACGTCGCCCGGATGGCCGTGCTGCTGGCCGGGCTGCCGGTGGAGATCCCCGGCGCCACGGTGAACCGGCTCTGCGGGTCCGGGATGGAGGCCGTCGGCGACGCGGCGCGGGCGATCGCGGCCGGAGAGGCGGACATCTGCCTGGCGGGCGGGTCGGAGTCGATGACCCGGGCGCCGTTCGTGGTGGCGCGCTCCGCGGACCCGTTCCCGCGCGCCCTGGACCTGGCCGATACCCGGCTGGGCTGGCGGCTGGTGAGCCCGCGGATGCAGCAGATGTACCCGCCGATCACGCTCGGCGAGACCGCGGAGAACGTGGCCGGCCGGTACGGCATCACCCGGGAGCGCCAGGACGAGTGGGCGCTGCGCAGCCACCAGCTGGCCGCGGCCGCCCGCGACGCCGGGCGGTTCGACGCCGAGATCGTGCCGGTGACCGAACGCCCCGAGGTCCGGCACGACGAGGGCATCAACGGCGCCCTCACCGCGGGGGAACTGGCCGCGAAGAAGCCGGCCTTCCGCAAGGACGGCACGGTGACCGGGGGCAACTCCTCGCCGCTGAACGACGGCGCCGCCGCGCTGCTGCTGATGTCGGACGACGCGGTGCGCCGGGCCGGCGTGACCCCGCTGGCCCGTTACGCCGGCTCCGCGGCCGCCGGCGTGCACCCCGACTACATGGGGATCGGGCCGGTGCCCGCCATGCACAAGGCGCTCGGCCGGGCCGGCTGGCGGCTGGACGGGGTCGACCTGATCGAGATCAACGAGGCGTTCGCGGCCCAGTCGGTGGCGGTCACCGACGAGCTCAAGTGCGACCCCGGCCTGGTCAACGTCAACGGCGGCGCGATCGCCATCGGCCATCCGCTGGGCTGCTCCGGGGCGCGGATCGTGACTACCCTGCTGCACGAGATGCGCAGGCGCGGCGCCGCACGCGGGGCCGCCACCATGTGCATCGGCGTGGGCCAGGGCATCGCTTCCCTGTGGGAAGCCGCGTAAGCAACCGTCTGGTGGACGCCGCCCGGCCCGGCTCTGACCTCATCCGGGGTATCCCGTCGGTGACACTTCACTTACTCCACGTTGGGTAACCCCCGGCCGCCACCTGTGACGTAATGAGCGTGAAAGAACTCAGATTTACCGATAAATCCGGTTTTTGTGGTTAAAGGCGGCAAAAGGATTTTTCTCGCTTTCGCCCACATCTCGCCGGGACGGGTCTAACGTCGCCCTCCAGATACTCAGTGTGCGCGGAGGTGGACGGAATGCTCACCTGGAGCGGGAGAACCAGCGGGAACACCAGCGGGAAAGCCAGCGGGAACACGCGCCGCCGCCGCCCCCGGCGCCGGCCACGCCAGAGAACGCGGCCGGGAACGCGGCCGGGAACGCGGCTGATCGTGCCGGTGGCCGTCCCGATGGCGTTCGGGCTGGCCCTCGGCGTGGTCGTGGCGGTATCGGGCGGAACCACCCGGATAACCGTCTCGCCGGCCGGCGCCCAGGCGACCGCGACCGGCACCGCCACCGCCACCGCGACCGGCACCGCGACCGGGACCGGGACCGGGACCACCCAGGCCACGCCGAGCGCCAGCGCCGCGCCCGCCGCCGCCAGCGCCAACATGGACTGCGAGCTCATCGTGCCCGCGAACCCGCTGAGCGCGGCGGGCTTGGCCACCCCCTACCAGCTCACCGGACCCGGCGGCCAGGACGCGGCCGCCGCCGGGTGCACGCAGGCCAACCCGAACCTCCAGGCCTTCGTCCAGGCCCGCCGGCGGCCAGACGGCCCAGGACAGCCCGGCCAACGCGGCCCTGCTGCCCGGCGCCACGCCCATCGTCAACGGCAGCGACAACGCCCTGCTCGACAACTTCGTCCTGCCCGCGCTCGGCTGCCAGCCGTTCACCGCGCCCGACCTGTCCGCCGCCGGCCGGCCCGGCACCTCGCAGACGCTGGACGAACTCTCCGCGGCGGCCAGCCAGCGGGCCCCGGTCGCGCTGGTCCCGGAGAACGACCCGATGACCACGGTCAACGGGGCGCGGGCAACCCGTGGGGCAACGCGGGCTTCGGAGAGTAACCAGGGCTTAACGGGGCTTAACGGGACTCAGCCGAGGTCCGCGCTGCCGGCGAAGTAGTTGCCCGCCGCGGAGGTGCCCAGCGGCGCGGATGCGGTGTCCGCCGGCAGCGCGGAGGGGCTGACGAACTCGCTGCCCTGCGGCCCGGCCTCCACGGCCTGGCCCAGCGCGCTGCCCTTCAGGTACTGCGACCAGGGCAGGAACCACTCGGTCCAGCCGTCGTCCCACTTGCCGGCCGCGGTGCTGGCCGTGACGGTGATCGGGTCGCCGGGAATGCTCAGGTTGTAGTAGGTGATCGCGTCCTCGGGCGGCAGGTTCACGCAGCCGTGGCTGACGTTGGTCGTGCCCTGGTCCACGACCGACCAGGGAGCGGAGTGGTAGTAGTCGCCGCTGAAGGTGAACCGGACCGCCCAGTTGACCAGCTCGTTGTAGTAGCCGGCGCTGCCGGGCGGGCCGCCGCCGATCATCCGCACCGGGTTGCTCTTCTCCACGCTCACGTAGGTGCCGTCCGGGGTGGGCAGGATGGGCCGGCCGGTGCTGATCGGCCAGTTGTAGGTCAGCTTGCCGTTGATGTAGATCTGGGTGCGGTGCGTGGTCGTGCTGGCCACGGCGATGATCGAGTTGCCGATGTTGAACGTCTGGGTCAGGTCGGCCGCCCCGTACACGCCCGGGGCGCCCTCCACCCCGTTCAGGTGGCCGTCGAAGCTGACCGTGGTGTTGGCCGGCCAGTAGTCCCGGGGCCGGAAGTCCAGGTGCTCGCTGTCGTCCCAGTACCAGGAGCCGATCACCGGCTTGGACGTGGTGAGCCGCAGCGACCGCTCGACCGCGGCCCGGTTGGTGACCGGCTGGCTGAAGACCAGCATGATCGGCATGCCGACGCCGTAGGTCTGGTCCGAGCCCTCGTAGATCTCGGTCTGGAACGTCTGTGACGGCGACAGCGTGCGGAACGTGCTGGTCGTGGTGATCCGCTGTCCGCTGCCGTCGGTGCCGGCGGCGGTCACCGTGTAGGTCTGCGACACTCCCAGCGTCCAGGTGCTGTGCCAGACCCGGCCGCCGTCGCGGAGCGTGCCCGCCACCGGGCCGCCGGGCGACGACACCGTGACGTTGGTCACCTTGCCCTGGGTCGCGGACACGGTGATCTCGGCCGCGGGATTCACGCCGTGGCTCCCGTTGGCCGGCGTGATCCTCAGTTCCGACGCCGCCCGGGCCGCGCTGGCCTGGGCCGAGGCCGACGCGGAGGCCCTGGCCTGGGCCGGGGTCGGCGGCGGCCCGCCGCAGGCCGACGCGAGCAGGCCGATGGCCGCCACCGCCGCGATGCTGAGGCATGTCCGTGCCCGCCTGCCACGCACGGTAACCCTCCCTGAGCCTCGGGGTCAGCAAATGCTCATATTACGTGCTGCGTACCCGGCGGCGGAGCGTGACGGCAAAGCCGAGGGCCAGCAGGGTCGCCACGACGAGTACGTACTCCGGCCAGGCTCCCACCCGGTCGGCCAGCGTGCGATAGCTGACCAGTGGCACCCGCGCGTCCAGGATGGCCCGGCGCCAGATGCCGCTGAGCTCGATCGGCGCGCCGTCGGGCGCGATGATCGAGCTCTCCCCGGTGGTCGAGGCGTACACCACCGCGCGGTCGCTCTCGATGGCCCGGATCCGGGCCATGGCCGTCTGCTGCTCGGTCTCGCCCAGCTGCCCGTCGATCTCGAAGTCCGCGTCGTTGGACTGCACCGCGAGCAGGTTCGCCCCGGCCGTGACCTCCGACCGGACCAGGTTGTCGAAGCCCACCTCGTAGCAGATCACGTCGCCCAGCCTGATCTGCCCGACGTGGAACACGACAACTTGGTGCCCGGGGGTGAAGTCCACCGGCTGCAGCGAGGGCAGCGAGCTGAAGCTCGAGATGATGCCGCGGAACGGGATGTACTCGGCGAACGGGACCAGCTGGCGCTTGACGTAGATCGTGGTCGGGCCGACGCCGGGCACCCACAGCTGGCCGACGTTGCGCTCCGGGTCCGTCAGGACCTCGCCGACCAGCATCGGCCGGCCGATCGCGCCCATGGCCCCGGCGATGTCGGCGTAGATGTAGGGGTCCCCCCGCGGGTCGATGCTGGTGGAGTCCTCCGGCCAGACCACCAGGTCAGGCGCGGGCAGGCGGCCCGCCTTGACCTCCCCGGCCAGCTTGAGCGTGGCCGCGGCCTGGTTCTGGGTGACCTCGGTGTCGTTGAGCTGCTGCGGCAGGTTCCTGGCGTGGGGCACGTCACCCTGGATCGCGGCCACCGGGACCGTCGGCGCGCCGCCCGTGGGGTCCACGGGCAGCAGGCCGCCCGCGAGCACCAGGCCGGCCGTCACCACCGCGGCCAGCGCCGGCCAGGGGCGCATGGGGGGACGCGCCGTCCCCCCCAAGGGGGGTCCGGGGGGATGGGTCCCCCCAGGAGCAGGGGGGGTCTGGGGGGGATCGCTCCCCCCGAGATAACACAGCGCCGCCCAGGCCGCCATGGCGCCGGTCAGCGCGACCAGGAAGCTCAGCAGCGGCACGCCGCCGACCGCCACCCAGCGGACGTCCGGGGCGGCGGACTGGCTCATGCCCAGCCGGCCCCAGGGAAACGCGTACGGCCACCGGTCCCGCAGCGCCTCGGCCGTCACCCACCAGCCCGCCACCGCGGCCGGCCAGAAGGGCAGGTCGAGCAGCACCCGCTGCCCGATCACGAGCAGGGCGAAGATGATCGCTTCGGCCCCGGCCAGCCCGAACCACGCGTACCAGGCCACGTTGCTCAGCCAGGACAGCAGCGGCACGAACAGGGCCAGGCCGAAGACCAGCCCGCAGCCGAACGACCCCCGCAGGCTCCGCCCGGTCAGCGCGACCACCAGCAGCCCCGGTCCCGCCGCCGCCAGCGGCCAGACGCCCAGCGGCGGGAACGACGCGGCGACGGCCAGCCCGCCCGCCAGGCACAGCAGCAGTGCCCACCGCGTCCGGAACCCGCCGAACGCCCCGGCGCGCCCGGTCCTCGCCCCGGAAGCGGGCACGGCCTGGGAGATCACGCTCGCAGCCTATGGAACGCATCCGCAACCGGGCAAGGCGTGTTGTATCGCACCAAGGCCGCAATCCGCTGGGCTACAGTACGGATTGCGAACGCCTCAGTGGGGGGGCGTGCACTTGCCATTCCGTCCTTTAGCCGTATCCGCCCGCGGAGCCCGCTCACATAGGCTGAATCAATGAGCAGGCGCGGCTGGCTGCTGTTCGCGGCGATGGGCGTGATCTGGGGCATCCCCTACCTGCTCATCAAGGTGGCGGACGGCGGAGTCTCGGTGCCGGTGCTGGTGTGCACCCGGGTCGCGCTCGGCTCGCTGCTGCTGTTGCCCGCGGCCATCCGCGGCGGCCACCTCCGCGCGCTGAAGGGCCACGTCCGCTGGCTGGCCGCGTTCACCGCGGTGGAGATCGTCGGGCCGTTCGCGCTGCTGTCCAACGCCGAACGCCACCTGCCCAGCTCCATCAGCGGCCTGCTCGTCGCCGCGGTGCCGATCTTCGGCGCGCTGCTGGCCTGGCTGACCCGCGGCGGCGACCGGCTCACCCCGATCCGCTGGACCGGGCTGGCCGTCGGGCTGGGCGGCGTGGCCCTGCTGGCCGGGCCGGGCGCGGGCCAGGTCGGCCCGCTGCCGGTCATCGAGGTGCTGCTGACCGCGCTCGGCTACTCGATGGGCCCGCTGATCGCCAACCGCAAGCTGTCCAGCCTCCCGCCGGTCGCGGTCAACGCGGTCTGCCTGGGCACGGCCGCGCTCGTCTACGTGCCGTTCGCCGCGCTGACCTGGCCGCATAAGATGCCGTCGGTCCAGGTCCTGGCGGCCCTGGCCGCGCTCGGGGTGCTCTGCACCGCGGCCGCGTTCCCGGTCTTCTTCCGGCTGATCGCCGAGGTCGGCCCGGCCCGCGCCACCGTCATCACCTACGTCAACCCGGCGGTCGCGGTCGCGCTCGGCGTCCTGGTCCTGGGCGAGCACCTGACCGCCGCGATCGGCGTCTCCTTCGTGCTGATCCTCGGTGGTTCGGTGCTGGCCACCCGGCCCGGCTCGGCCCGGGCCACGCCCGCCCCGGAGGACACGAGGGTGGCCGAGGAGAGTGCCACCGCGGCCCGTTCGGACTAATTTTGATTTTGATGCAGAACGGAACGTGGTGCGGGCCCATATGAGCGAGACAGCCGCACCCCCGACGGACAGCTCACCGGGCCTCCGGCTGTCCACCGCGCGGGGCCGCTGGGTGGTGACCGCCACCGTGCTGGGCTCGGGCATGGCCGCCCTGGACGCCACCGTGGTCGGCATCGCGCTGCCCGCCATCGGCCGGAACTTCCACACGGGCGTGGCCAGCGTGCAGTGGGTGGTCGACGCGTACACGCTGACCCTGGCCGGGCTGCTGCTGCTGGGCGGGACGCTCGGCGACAGCTACGGCCGGCGCAAGCTGTTCGTGATCGGCATCGTGTGGTTCGCCGTCGCGTCGCTGCTGTGCGGGCTGGCCCCGACCGTGGAGGTGCTGATCGCGGCCCGGGCCCTGCAGGGGGTGGGCGGGGCGCTGCTGACCCCGGGCAGCCTGGCCATCCTGCAGGCGTCCTTCGCCCAGGACGACCGCTCGGCCGCCATCGGCGCCTGGTCCGGCCTGGGCGGCGTGGCCACCGCGATCGGGCCGTTCCTGGGTGGGTGGCTGATAGGCGCGGTGTCGTGGCGGCTGGTGTTCTTCATCAACCTGCCGCTGGCGGTGCTGGTCGTGGCCGTCTCCGTCCGCCACGTGCCCGAGACCAAATCGCCCGGTCCGGTGCCGAAGCTGGACGTCAAAGGGGCCGCGTGCATCAGCGGTGCGCTGGCCGGGATCACCTACGGGCTGATCGCGGCCTCCGCGCACGGCTGGGGCTCGGTGTCGGTGCTCGTCCCGCTGGGCGCAGGGCTGGTCCTGCTCGGCCTGTTCGTCCTGGTCGAGGACAAGGAGCCCGCCCCGATGCTGCCGCTCGGGGTGTTCCGGTCGCGGCAGTTCTCCGCGGCCAACGCGGTGACGTTCGTGGTCTACGCGGCGCTGGGCGGGCTGCTGTTCCTGGTCCCGGTGGTGCTCCAGGTGGCCCATGGCTACAGCCCGATCGAGGCGGGCATGTCCCTGCTGCCGGTGACGTTCATCATGCTCGCGCTTTCCTCCCGCTCGGGCGCGCTGGCGGCCAGGATCGGGCCGCGGCTGCAGATGACGGTCGGGCCGCTGGTCATCGCCGCGTCGTTCCTGCTGTTCACCAGGCTCGGGAGCTCCGGCGACTACCTGACCGTGGTGCTGCCCGCGGTGGTGGTGTTCGGGTTTGGCGTGGCGATCATGGTAGCGCCGCTGACCGCGACCGCCCTGGCCGCCGCCCCCGCCGATCACGCGGGCGTCGCCTCGGCGGTCAACAACGACGTGGCCCGCGCCGCCGGGCTGATCGCGGTGGCGGTGCTGCCCGCGGTGGCGGGCATCACCGGGGAGAGCTACCTGCACCCGGCCGCGCTCGCCCACGGCTTCAAGATGGCGGCGGTGATCGCGGCCGTCTTCTGCGCCGCCGGCGGCGTGCTGGCCGCGCTCACCATCCGCAACCCCAGCCACGCGAAGGCCGCCGCGGTGACCCCGCAGGGATCGTACTGCGCGCTGGAGGCGCCGCCGCTGCGTAGGCTGGAGGCCGCGCCGGCCATTCCCGTCGAACGTAAGGGACAGACATGACCACCGTCGATGCCGGGACCATGAAGGCGGTCGAGGAGGCCGCCCGGGCCGCGCGCGGCACGGTCGCGGACCTGGCCGGCCTCCCGGGCGAGCGGCTGGACCACGCGCTGCGGGCCATGGCCGACCATCTCGGCCTCCACGCGGCCGAGGTCCTCCAGGCCAACGCCGAGGACATGGATGCGGCGCGGGCCGGCGGTGTCCGGGACGCGCTGCTGGACCGGCTGCGGCTGGACGACGTGCGGCTGTCGGCCATGGCCGGTCAGCTCCGCGCGCTGGCCGAAGTCCCGGCCGAGCCGTCCCGCCGGATGATCAGGGACCTGCCCGGCGGCCTCCTCCTGGAGGAATGCCGCAGGCCGGTCGGCGTGATCGGGGCCAACTTCGAGGCCCGGCCCAACGTCGTGGTCGACATCGCCTCGCAGTTCGTCAAGTCCCGGAACGCGGGCGTGCTGCGGACCGGTTCGGCCGCGATCCGTTCGGCCATCGCGCTGGCGGACCGGGTCATCGCGCCCGCGCTCGGCCAGGCCGGGCTCGACCCGGCGATGATCCAGCTGGTCCGCGTGCCCGGGCAGGACTCGGCCCGGGCGCTGGTCAGCCAGCCCGGCCTGATCCCGCTGGTCATCCTGCGCGGCAGCGGGCACAGCACCCGGGCCCTGGCCGCCGAGGCGGCCCGGCACGGCGTGCGGACCATGGCGCACGCCGACGGCGGCGCCGTGCTGTACCTGGACGTGGCCGCCGACCCGGACCTGGCCGAGGAGCTGATCGAGGCCAGCCTGGACCGGCTCGGCGTGTGCAACCGGCTCAACCTGCTGCTGGTGCACCCGGCCCGGTGGGACGACGTCGTGGTGCGGCTTCGCCGGCTGCTGGCCCGGCTGGGCATCAGCATGTCGCTGCCGCCGCACGCTCATCCGCTCGGCCACGAATGGGCCCTGGACGCCGGGCACGAGGCGACGGTGACGATCGCGCCCGCCGATGGCCCGCGCGCGGCCGCCATGATCGCCAACGAGGAAACCTCCGGGCTGGCCGCGGCGATCGTCACCCGGGACCGGGCGGCCGCGGCCGAGTTCCTCGCCGCCTACGCCGGGACGGGCGCGTTCTGGAACGCCACCACCCGCCTGCTCGACGGGTTCAAGCTGCTGTCGGTGCCCGAGACCGGGATCAACATCGACGCCGTGCCCGGCCCCCGCGGCCCGGTCACCTTCCGCGACCTGTACCTCCGCCAGTTCGTGGTCACCCCGGCCTGACGTCGCCGGCCCCGGGCCGGTAGCGGGTGAAGGTCGGCAGGGCCAGGCCGATGACCGCCGCGCCCGCGACGGTGATCAGGCCGCCGGTGAGCGCGCTGACGACGGTGGTGCCTGGCCTGAGCGGGGCGCTGTGGCCGGTGACCTTCGTGGTCCTGCAGGTCGTCACCAACATCTACTACCAGTTCGCAGGCCTGAACCGGATGCTCGGCGCCCGCTGGCTGGCCCGGCCGGGCCAGCGGTCCGGCCGGCTACCTCGCGGCTGAGTTGCCGGCCGGGGCGGTCTGCAGCGGCGCGGACGCGGTGGAGGGCGGCAGCGTGGCGGGGCTGACGAACGTGCTGCCGTCCGGCCCGGCCTGCACGGCCTCGTGCAGCGCGCTGCCCTGCACATACTGTGACCAGCTCAGGAACCACTCGGTCCAGCCGTTGTCCCAGGTTCCGCCCTTCGGGCTGCCCATTATGGTGATCGGGTCGCCGGGTACGGCCAGGTTGTAGTACGTCTCGGCGTCGGCGGGGGAGAGGTTGACGCAGCCGTGGCTGACGTTCTCGAAGCCCTGCTCGCCCACCGACCAGTAGGCGTCGTGGTAGTAGTCCCCGCTGAAGGTGAACCGCACCGACCACGGCACCTCCAGGCTGTACCCGGGGCCGGTCATCAGCACCGGGTTCTCCTTCTCGATGGTCAGGTAGCTCCCGTCGGGAGTGTCGTCGCCCGGCCGGCCGGAGCTGATCGGCCAGTCGTAGCGGAGCTTGCCGTTGTAGTAGATCTGCGTGCGGTGCGTCGCGGTGTTCCCGATCGCGATCAGCGACGCACCGATGCCGAAGGTCTGGGTCAGGATGTGGTCGCCGTACACGCCCGGCGCGCCCTGCACGCCGTTCAGGTGCCCGGTGAAGCTGACCGTGGTGCCGGCCGGCCAGTAATCCCTGGGCCGGAAGTAGGCGCAGGTGGGGGCCATGTTGCAGGGATCGTCCCAGTACCACGCGCCGACCACCGGCGTCGAAGTGGTGACCTGCAGCGCGCGCTCCACCGCGGCCTTGTCGGTGATCCGCTGGCTGAAGTACAAGATGATCGGCATCCCCACGCCGTAGCTCTGGTGGTAGCCCTCCAGGATCTCGGTGGTGAACGTCTGGCTGGGCGTCAGCGTGCGGAACGCGCTGGTCGCGGTCACGGTGCCGCCGTGCCCGGAGGCGGTGGCCGTCACCGTGTAGGCCTGCGAGACGTCCAGCGCCCACTGGCTGCGCCACACCGTGCCGTCCTGGCCCAGGGTGCCGGGCACCGGGTCGCCGGAGGTGCGCACGGTGACGTGGGTCAGCGTGCCGCCGGCCGCCGTGACCGTGATGCCCGCGGCCGGGTCGGCGTCCGTGGCGCCGTTCGCCGGCGTGATCGTCACCCGCGGGCCCGCCACCGCCCCGGCGCTCGCGCCGGACGTGCCCCCCGCGTGGGCCGCGGTGCTGGCCTGGCTGGTGCCGTGCCCGCCGCCCGTGCATCCCGCCGCCAGCAGGGCCAGCGCCGCCATCGCGGCCAAGCCCGTCATATTCCGTACCGACCTCACGTCAGCACACGTTCCCCGTACCGGCATGTCGTATACACGCGCGTGAGACCACGGCCCGTTCGGCCGGAAAATCTCTGGTCGCCCCGGCCGGCCCGCCACGGTCCGAGCCCGCCGGTCAGCCGAGAACGGCGAGGGTCCCGGGATGCTCGACGCGGTGGTTGACCAGGGCCAGGTGGCGCAGCGTGAAGCCGCGCAGGGCGCGCAGCTGGCGCTGGGTGAGCCGGTCGCAGATCCAGTCCCAGTGCAGCGAGACCCAGTCGCCCGGGCCGATACCGTGGGCGATGGCCGAACCATCCAGGGCCAGCCGGGCCGTCTCCGCCGCCGGCTCGCCCAGGGTCAGCAGCCGCCCGTCCCAGCACAGCGGCCGGCACTCGACGGTGGCCTGGTCGCCCGCAACGGCCGTTACCCGGCCCCAGCGGATCCGGCACCGGTCCAGGACCATGAGCGCGTGCCTGGCCTTGCGGTCGTCGCTCAGCAGGCCGGTCCACGGGTATACGCAGAAGACGGCGAAGCTGTGGTGCGGCACCCCGCCGGCCAGCACCCCTTCGGCCAGGAACGGGAAGTTGCCGCCGACCCGGTGCCGGAACCGGTCCTGCATCGAGTTGCCGATGTCGGTGACCGGAACCTGGTCCAGCAGGTCGTTGCCGACCCAGTAGGCCTCCACCACGCGCCGGTCCAGCGGATCACGGATGCCGCAGCCGGCCGCGATCAGCTCCAGGTACGGCCAGGCGCCGGCGAACGCCTGGGCCAGCTGGATCAGGCCGCGGTCGACCACGCCGGCCACCGCGTACTCGCGGAAGGCGGCGAAGTCCGCGGGCCCGCAGTAACCCAGGGCGTTCGGCGGGTAGGCGTAGCGGACGAACATCAGCGGCCCGCCGGTGTCAGGCACCGTACCCGGGACTCCCGTCACGCGGTCCCCCCGGCTGCCTGTCGCTCGGCTTCCCGTTCGGCCGCCTCGTTCTCCGCGCCGAGCGCGGCCAGGCCGTCCCGCGCCTCGTCCGCGGTCATGGCCGACAGCGCGAAGCCCATGTGCACCAGCACCCAGTCCCCGGTCCGGGGGGGATCCTCGAGCAGGGCGACGTTGATCACGCGCTGCACGCCGCCCATGTCGACCACGGCCAGGTCGGGATGACCGGTCTCGCCGCCCACCAGCTGGGCCGGGATACCCAGGCACATGGCTATCCCCTCTCCGCCGGCCGCGCCGCCGCGTACCTGATCGATTCCAGGACCATCTCGTCCCCGCCGCTGATCTCGGCGCTGGCACTGGCGCAGCGCGGACAGGTGGCCAGCAGGTCGGTGGTCTCCCCGCGCAGTCCGCAGTCCGGGCAGACGATGGTGGCCGGCACCGTCACGAGCTCGACGGCGGCGCCGGCCGCCTCGGTTCCCTCGGCCATCATGCTGAAGGCCTGGGCCAGGGACTCCTCGTCGACGGCATGCCGGACCCCGAACCGGACCCGCACGCCGGTCACCCGGCGGCCGCCAGCCCGCTGGCGCACCGCGTCCAGGACACCCTCGCACAGGCCGAATTCGTGCATACCGCTTCCGTATCCTCCTCCTCGTGGTCCTCACGCCGCGCGGCGGGACCGCCGCTCGATGAACTCGTCCACCACGCTGCCGATGAGCGCGGCCCGGCTGCCGCTGCCGGACTTGCGCTTCATGCGCTCCATGGCCGGGCCAGCCACGGTCTCGAACGTGGATATGGCCTCGCTCAGCGTCCGCCGGGTCTCCGGGTCCAGCCGAGGTAGTCCGGCACGCCCATGGCGCCGGTCGGGTTGCCCGCCATGGCGTGGATGCCGCCGTAGGTGGCGCAGGTGCCCACGGCCAGGATGGCCGTGGCCTTGGGGGCGAGCCGGTCGAGCCACTCGCTGGTGGTCATCGGCTGGCCGGTCTCCGGGTTGTTGCCGAAGCCGCACCAGTAACCCTCGGACTTGATCGCCTCGTTCGGGATGGATCCCTCGACGACCAGGACGAACGGGTCGAGTTCGCCCCGGTCGGCCTTATGCCACCACTCGATGAAGTTGTCGGCACCCTGCTCAGGGCCGCACTCGAAGTCGATCAGCGGCCAGTGCACCGCCACCTTGGGCAGTCCCGGCAGGGCGCCCAGCACGATCTCCTCGATGCTCGGCTGGGTCGCGGCGGTCAGCGCCACCGAGTCCCCGTCGCAACCGAGGCCCCCGTTCATCCACAGGATATGCAACACCGGCTCTGCGGCCTGGGTCATGGCGCCACCCTTTCGGTGGGAGGCCCGCGTCCGCGGGCGCCCTGGACAAGGTCACGCGCGAGCGGAACGCCTCGGCGCGAGCGCGCGAGCCAGGCAGGCCGGTCTCCTGCGTATGCCTGGATCGCGTTGGTACACGGTGCAGCCCGGCCCCGGCGTACGGCGGCGGGAGCGGAACCGGGTCAGGCGGTGTCGCTGAGCCGCGCGAGTCGCTTCTCGCCGCAGTCCAGTAGCTCGCCGGCGAGATGCGCCGGCACGCTGACCGCTCATCACATGCTCACAAAGGGCCGGCTCACGGCAACGACGCCATCACCGGTGACGACAGCCTATTCCTCTCGCCCCGAGATCGGCAAGACAGAACAGTCTTCCGAGTGGACACAACTGTCCAGCTGATCTGACTCGTCTACGGCGGCGTATTCCACGTACTCTCATTGTCATACCCGGGCGACCTCGGCACCTCGGGGCGATTCACCGTGATTGGCGACCCCGGAGGGTGGCGATGGACAGGGCAGCCGACTTGATCAGCGACAAGGTTGAGGTAGTGCCGGTCGTGGTCCTGTCGCAGACCTTCCCCGCCCGCCCGTCCTCCATCCCTGACATCCGCGATTTCGTCCGCCGCTGCCTGGCCCAGTCACCACTGTCCGAGGAGGATAACCGCGAGGTGGGCGAGACCGTCGCCCAGGCGCTGCTCGATGCGGCCGGCTCGACCGGCGCCATCAACGTCTCCTTCCGGATCTTCCCCGACCACGTCGAGGTCGACGTGCTGCGCTCCGGCGCCCAGATCGGGACCCCCGCGGGCCTGGACGCCCTGGCCTCGCTGCTCAAGTCCCAGGAGCCCGCCTCGGCCCGCCGCGACGGGACGGCCGCGCAGGAGGGGGAAGAGACGGCCTTCGCCGACTGGATGGCGGCCGCGCTGCGCCGGGAGGGCATGACCATGGAAGTGGCCGCCCGCCAGCTCGGGGTCTCGGTGAAGACGGTCAGCCGCTGGGTCGGCGGCACCACCGAGCCGCGGCTGCGCGACCTGCGGCGGATCCGCGAGTTGTTCGGCGACTTCCCCCTGCCGTAATGACACTGCCCCGCTGAACCCGTACGGTTGGGCCCGTGGCTGCTATTACGGGAACTTTCCGGCTCGGGCCGGACCACGGACGTGTCGTGCTCAAGACCGGCCGCCAGGGCCTCGCCGCGAGGGCCGGTCATGACCTGACCATCGAGGTCACCCGCTGGTCGGCGCAGGTCGAGGTGCCGGACGAGGAGGGCGGCGGCGTCACCGCCGCCACCGTCTCGGCCGAATTCGATCTCGGCTCCCTGGAGGTCCGCGAGGGCGCCGGCGGCGCCAAGCCGCTCACCGACCGGGACCGGCGTGAGATCAAGAAGACGATCAGCGGGATCCTGGGCGGCGGTACGGCCAGCTTCACCTCGTCGCGGATCGTCCGCTCCGGCGCCAGCGGCGGCGCGATCGAGGGCACGTTCACCCTCAACGGGAAGGGCGAGCCGGTCCGGCTGCAGGTGTCCGAGTCCGGGCCCGGCCGGTACCGCGGCACGGCCACGGTGGTCCAGTCGGCCCACGGCATCAAGCCGTACGTCGGCCTCTTCGGCGCGCTCAAGCTGAAGGACGAGGTCGGGGTGGAGTTCGACGTGAGCATCCCGGCCGCGGAATCGGCGTGAAGTTCCTGGTCATCTGGAAGATCGAGCTGTCCCTGCTGTCCGGGCACGTGGCGTCGGCGGTGGCCCGGATGCCCGCCTACGCCAAGCCGCTGGAGCGCTCGGGCCAGATCGCGGCCCGGTACCACATCGTCGGCGCGCACGGCGGCGCCTGGGTGTACGACGTCGGCTCGAACGAGGAACTCGAGCGGCTGATCGCGCTCATGCCGGTCTACAACTTCGCGCACTACACCGTCTACCCGCTGGCCGAGATGCCCCACTGGGAGGAGGCCGGCCCCGGGGTCGTTCCCGGGCCCGGCCCCGAACCCGCCCCGCCTTCCGGCTTCCGCTGATAGCCGCCGCGTCGCTCACATGATCAGCTGACTCGGCAAACATCACCACCCAGGGTGTTCGCCCATTTTCCGTGAATCGCGGATTGCGTGAATCCGGGAATCGGCTAATACTCGGAAACAGGCGGAGAGGCACGACCGATCCGGGGGGCCCGGAGGTGACGATGGCGGGATACCAGACCGTGGCGCAGCAGAACCTGACCTGCGCCATCCGCATCCGGGAACGGCGCCGGCAGCTCGGGCTGACCCAGGCCGAGGTGGTCGACCGGGTCAACGGGCACGGCTCGCGGCTGTCCAGCCAGGCCCTCAGCGCGATCGAGAACGGCCGCCGCCTGGCCGTGGGCCGACTGCCCGACCTGGCCGCGGCGCTGGAGTGCACGGTCAGCTACCTGCTGGGTCTCACCGCCGACCCGGCCCGCTGGGAACCCGACGACGCCCGGCCGCCCGCTGATGTCCGGCCACTCCGCGAGCGAGCCGAACCGGACGCGAACGGCCGCCCCGGCCGAGCCGCCGCCCCGCCGCGCCGCAGCTGGATTCTCGGACCCGACGTGCCGGACGCGGCCCCTCCATCCCCCTAATCCTTTCCCGGAGGCCATGATGAGGTTTCCCCTAGCCCTCGTGCCGATCCTCCTGGCGGGCGTGGCCGCCTGCGGTTCCTCGGCTGACTCTTCGGCGAACTCCCCGGCTGGCTCGTCATCCACGGCCGCGAGCAGCGCGTCGCAGCTCACCCTGTACACGTCGGTCACGCAGAACACGGTGACCGCGGTCGTGAACGGCTTCGCCAAGACCGACCCCGGCGTCAAGGTCAGCGTGTTCCGCGCCACCACCGGCCAGCTCAACGCCCGCATCGCCGCCGACGAACACTCCGGCGGCCTGCGCGCCGACGTGATCTGGGGCACCGATCCGCTGTCGATGGAGTCCTACGCGCAGCAGAACCTGTTCCGGCCCTGGCCGCTGCCCGGCCTGGCCGGCGTGCCAGCCGCGGACAAGACGACCTACTTCTGGGGCACCCGCGAGCTCTACCTGGTCATCGTGGCCCACAAGGGCCTGACGCCGATGCCGCAGAACTGGTCCGACCTCACCAGTGCCGCCTACAAGGGCAAGGTCGCGCTGCCCGACCCGGCCGCGGCCGGCTCGGCGTTCGCGGCGCTCGGCTACTTCGCCACCGCGCCGGGCTTCGGCCTGGGCTTCTACCAGGCCCTCAAGGCCAACGGCGCGGTCCAGGTCAGCACGATCCCCGAGGTGGTCACCGACGTCGCCGAGGGCCGGTACCAGCTCGGCATCACGCTGGACTCCGAGGTCCGCTCCGCGATCGCCGAGGGCTCGCCGGTGGTCATGGACTGGCCCGCCGACGGCGCGATCTCGCTGTACAGCCCCATCGCCGAGACCGTGGCGGCCACCGGCGGCGCGAACACCGCCGCCCAGGCCTTCCTGCGCTACGTGCTGTCCCCGGCCGCGCAGGCCGCGATCGGGAAGACCGGCTGGCAGCCGGTGCTGCCCGGCATCGCCGGGCCGCCGCGCCCGGCCGGCGCCACCGAGGTCTATCCCGGCTGGCCCGCCCTGTTCGGCCGGCAGCAGCAGATCCTGCAGCAGTACCAGGCCATCTTCGGAGCCTGAGCCCGGTGCCCGCCGCGACCGCGGCCCGCGGGGACTGACGCCGGTGCGCGCCGCCGCCGCGGCCGCGGCCACCGTCACCGCCGGCCTGATCGGCGCGCTGGTCGTGGTGCCGCTGGAGTCCCTGGGCCGGATCGCCGCCGAAGACGGGCTGACCGGGATCGCCCGGGCGCTGAGCGCGCCCGCGAGCCGGGTGGCCATCCTGCACACCGTGGCCATCGCCACCGCGGTCACGGTGCTGGCCGTCACGGCCGGCACGGCGCTCGCGCTGGCCGTCGAGCGGCGCCCGGCCCGGTCCCGGCTGCTGCCCCGGCTGCTGGTAGCCGGGCCGCTGGTCATACCGGAGTTCGTCCTGGGCTTCGCGTGGAGCCAGGCCTACGGCCCGGCGGGGCTGTCCGATCGCGTGACCGGGCTGACCATGCCCGGGCTGTTCGGGCCGGCCGGGATCATCGCCGTGCTGACCGTCTACGGCCTGCCGCTGGCCTACCTGGCCGTCACCGCCGGGCTCGCGGCGCGCGCCGACCCGGCGCTGGAACGGGCGGCCCGCGCGGCGGGCGCCGGCGGCTGGGCCACGCTGCGCACCGTCACGCTGCCGCTGCTGCGCGTCCCGCTGCTCGGCGCGGCCGCGCTGGTCTTCGTCACGGCGGCGGGCAGCTTCGCCGTGCCCCAGGTGCTCGGCACGCCGGCCGGCTTCGGCACCATGTCGACGCTGATCTACTCCGACCTCGCCCTGTCGGCCGGACCGGCCGCCTTCACCGAACTCGTCGTGCTGGCCCTGGCCATGGTGGCGCTCGTGCTGCTCGCCCTCGGCCCGCTCGACCTGTGGCTGGCCCGGCTGCCGCGCGCCGCCCGGCCCGAGACGCCCCCGGCCGTCGCCGCGCCAAGGACCGCCGGCGACAGGATCGTCATGGTGATCGTCTGGGGCTACGCCATCCTCGCCGCCGGGATCCCGATGCTCACGCTGATCCTGACCGCGCTGACCCGCGGCCCGGGCCTGGCCCCGGTGCCCGCGAACTGGACCCTGGCCAACTTCCGGTCCGGCTTCTCGGACGGGGCCGGCGCCGCCCTGGCGCGCAGCGCCGGGCTCGCGCTGGCCGCCGCGGTCGCGGCGCCCGCCCTCGGCGGCCTGGTGGCGGGCCTGGCCCGCGGCCGGTGGCGCGGCCCGCTGGCCACCGTGGTCACCCTGGCCTACGCCGTCCCGGGTTCGGCGCTCGCGGTCGGCATCATCATCGGGTACGGCCGGTGGCTGGACGGCTCGGCGCTGATCATCCTCGTCGCCTACGTGGCAAAGTTCTGGGTGTTCGGGCACCGCCCGGTGCAGGCGGCCCTGGACCGGCTGCCGCCCGGCCAGACCCGCGCCGCGCGGCTGAGCGGCGCCCGGCCCGGCACCGCGGTCCGCACCGTGGTCCTGCCCCCGCTCACCGTGGCCGCCGCCACCGCGGCCGGGCTGGTGTTCGTCCTGGCCTTCCACGAACTGACCATGTCCACCATCTTGTACGGGCCGGGCACCGAGACCTTCGCGGTGGTCATCATGAACCAGCAGGATCTCGGCGGCGTCGGCGCGACCGCGGCGCTCGCCCTGGTGCTGACCGTGCCGGTGGTGACGGTGGCCGCGGTGGCCGCCTGGCTGGCCCGCCGCACCGCGGTCTTCCCCGGTATCCAGAACGGATCGTGGTCCTCCTGACCGCCGCCCCCGTGCTGCGCGTGCCCGACGCGGTCGCCTGCGCGGGCCTGTCCGTCGGCTACGGGCGCCCGGCGCTGGCCGGCCTCGACCTGGCCGTCACCCCGGGCGAGACGCTCGCGCTGCTCGGGTCGTCCGGCTCGGGCAAGACCACGCTGCTGAACGCCATCGCCGGCTTCGCCGCCCCGCTGGCCGGCCGGATCTGGCTGGCCGGCGAGCTGGTCTCGGGGCCCGGGCGGCTGGTGCCGCCGGAACGGCGGCGGATCGGGATGGTGTTCCAGGACCACGCGCTGTGGCCGCACCTGTCGGTGCTCGACACCGTCGCCTATCCGCTGCGCCGGTCCGGCGCCTCCCGGGCGGCCGCGCGCCGGGGCGCGCAGGTCATCCTCGAGCAGATGAGCCTGGGCCCGCTGGCCGGCCGCCGCCCCGGCCAGCTGTCCGGCGGCGAGCAGCAGCGGGTCGGGCTGGCCCGGGCGCTGGCCGCCACGCCCGGGCTCTACCTGTTCGATGAGCCGACCGCTCACCTGGACGCGAACCTGCGCGCGCAGATCCTGGACGAGGTGGCGCGCCGCCGCGCCGCCGACGGCGCCGCGGCCATCTACGCCACCCACAACGCGACCGAGGCGCTGGCCATCGCCGACCGGGTGGCCGTCCTTCACTCGGGGCGGCTGGCCCAGGCCGGCCCGCCCGCCGAGGTCTATTCCGCGCCGGACGACCTGACCGTCGCCCGGCTGACCGGCCCGGTTTCCGTCCTGGGCGCCCCGGTGCGCCCGGCCGGGCCCGGCCAGTACGCGATCGGCATCGGCGGGGCGCGCGCCACCGTACCCGGCACCGCGGCGAAGCCCGCCGACCCGGCCGGCCCCGCGATCCTGGTCCGCCCCGACTGGGCCCGCCTGGGCGAGGGCGACCTACCCGGCAGCGTCACCGAAGTCCGGTTCCGCGGCCCGCACACCGACTATCACCTGACCACGCCCGCCGGGCCGCTCCTGATCCGGGAACCTGGACCTCCCCGCGCCGGCCCCGGCCCGGCCTGCTGGTCCCTGGAGCGCCTCCGGCTGCTACCCCCCGCCTGAGCCACCCACTCCGCCGCGGGGCGTGCGGCCGGACGCCCCACCCGCCCCGCCCGCCTCACCCGCCGCGACCGGAATACCTCCACCCAGCCGACCCTGCGGCCTGGCCGTTCCGGCAACGTTACGGGCCGCGCCATCTCCGGCCGGAGCCGTCTTACCTGGCGGGTTCGCCACAATCTGATGACACTCGCTCATTAAGCACCGCCCCGGTGGCCCGCCAAGAGTATTTTCCTGTCCCATCATGTTTGGCTACGCATAAGGAGGGGACGCACGATGAAGATAACCGGACCACGAATTCGCGGCCGGGTGGTCGGACTGGCCGCCGCCCTGGCCCTGACCGCGGGCGGCACGGCCGCCGTGGCCGCTGGGACCGCCAGCCATACGACGGCGGGGCCGGCGGCGCACTCCAGCGCGCTGGCGGTGGAGGCCAAGGCCTCTCTGCTGCGCTACCTGAGCAAGAACACGGCGTGGAATTTCCCGACTCCCGGTCACGGCCCGCGCGGCGTGACGCCATCCACGACCAACGCCAGCGCCGGCGCCAAGGGCACCGGCGAGATCGGCAGCTACAACTGGTCCGGTTACGCAGACAGCACCACCACGGCGGGCGCGTTCACCAGCGTCTCGGGCAGCTGGGCGGAGCCCGCCACGTTCTGCTCGGCCGAACAGCGGCTGACCGCGTTCTGGGTCGGCCTCGACGGCTTCAGCAATCAGACCGTCGAGCAGGACGGCACGCTCGCCTACTGCTTCCAGGGCGCGGCGTACTACTACTCCTGGTGGGAGATGTACCCGGGGGCCTCGGTCACGGTCGGATCCACGGTCCGGCCCGGTGACCTGATCAGCGCGTCCGTGACCCGGTCGGGCAGCTCCTACACCCTGTCGCTCACCGACCACAACACGCCAGGGAACAGCTTCTCCACCGTGCAGACCTGCGCTACCTCCACCTGCCTGGACCAGAGCGCGGAGTGGATCGCCGAGCGGCCGGCCTTCCCGATCGGCATCACGCCGCTGAGCACCTTCACCCCCTGGCCGCTGTTCGCCGGCCAGCAGACGGCCAACGGCGTCAAGGGCACCATCCGTTCCGGCCCGGGTGCCACCGCGATCCAGATGGTCGACGCTACCGACACCTACCAGCTGGACAACGTCTCCGGGCTGAAGCTCGGCGGCACCAGCTTCAGCGCGAGCTGGCTGAACAGCTACTGATCCGCACCGCCGGCGGCCCCCGCCCTGAGGGGGCCGCCGGCCCAGCTGGCCGACGCGGCCAGGCCGGGTTAGCCGAGGCGCCGCCACCTGGTGGCCGGCGGCCCCGGCTGGGCGCACAGGTGCTCGACGAGCAGGCCCACGGCCGCGGAGGCGTGCCGGTGGCTGACCGCGTGCCAGGGCCGGCGCAGCGGCGTGTGCGGCATGGGCAGCTCCACGAGCCGGCCAGCCGCCAGCGCTTCGGCGACCGAGTCGCGGGACACGAGCGTCACGCCCAGGCCGGCCACCGCGCCCGCCACCACCGCCCCGTTGGAGCCCAGCGTCAGCGTCGCCGGGTCGGCGTCGAGCTCGGCGAGCAGCGCCTGGCACGCGGCCCGGGTTCCCGACCCGGCCTCCCGCAGCAGCCAGGTGGCATCCAGCGGATCGGATATCCCGGGTGGACCCACGACCACCAGTTCGTTGCGGCGGACGGCCCGCACGGCCACATCCAGCGACCGCGGGGGACGCCCGGCAATCACCAGGTCGGCCTCGTGGGCGGCCAGCAGCCCCCATACGCGCTCGCGGTTGCCCACCTCCAGGCGGAGGTCGACGCCCGGATGGCGCTCGCGCAGCGATGCGATTACCGTCGGCACGATGTGCTCGCCGGCCGTGGTCACCGCCGCGACCCGCACCCGGGCGCGCTCGGGGTCGGCGTCACCTCGCGCGGCGGCCAGCCCCTCTTCCTGCAGGCCGAGGATCTCACGCGCGTACCCGGCGAAGATGCGTCCGGGCTCGGTCAGCCGCAGTCCCCGCCCGTGCCGCTCGAGCAGCGGCACGCCGACCTCGCGGGTGAGCGCGGCGAGCGCGGCCGAGACCGCCGACTCGGTGACCATGAGCCGCGCGGCGGCCGCCCGCACCGATCCGGTGTCGGTCACCGCCACATACGCCCGGAGCCGTCCCGTGGTCGTCACGTCCACCGCCAACACTTGAACAAATACTTAAGTGTGTCGCATAATACTTGATAGACATTGCATGTGTCAGCTGTCACGCTGGGTGTCAGGAACGCAGCCCAGGAGGACGCATCGTGACCGAAGACGTAACCGCGAGCAGTGTCAGCTCGGGGGGGACGAGCCCCAAAGCCCCCTTGACCCCCCGCGGACGCTGGAACGCCGGCGTGATCCCTTACGCGGAGATGGGGTACTGGAGGCCGGATTACGAGCCGAAGGACACCGACGTGCTCGCCGCCTTCCGGGTCACTCCCCAGCCCGGGGTGCCGCCGGAGGAGGCGGGCGCCGCCGTGGCCGGGGAGTCGTCCACCGCGACCTGGACGGTGGTGTGGACCGACCGGCTGACCGCCTACGAGAACTACCAGGGCAAGTGCTATTCGGTGGAGCCGGTGCCCGGTGCCGAGGGACAGTACATCGCCCGGATCGCCTACGACATCGACCTGTTCGAGGAGGGCTCGGTCGCCAACCTCACCTCCTCGATCATCGGTAACGTGTTCGGCTTCAAGGCGCTGAAGGCGCTGCGCCTGGAGGACATGCGGATCCCGCTGCACTACGTCAAGACGTTCCAGGGCCCGGCGCACGGGATCGTGACGGAGCGGGAGTACCTGAACAAGTACGGGCGCCCGCTGCTGGGAGCGACCACCAAGCCGAAGCTGGGCCTGTCGGCCCGCAACTACGGCCGGGTGGTCTACGAGGCGCTGCGCGGCGGGCTGGACTTCACCAAGGACGACGAGAACATCAACTCCCAGCCGTTCATGCGCTGGCGGGACCGGTTCCTGTTCACCATGGAGGCGGTCAACCGGGCGCAGGCCGCGACCGGTGAGATCAAGGGCCACTACCTCAACGTGACCGCGGCCACGATGGAGGACATGTACGAGCGCGCCGAGTTCGCGAAGGAACTCGGCAGCGTGATCGTCATGGTGGACCTGACCGCCGGGTACACCGCGATCCAGTCGATGGCCAAGTGGGCCAGGCGCAACGGCGTGCTGCTGCACCTGCA
>Ga0209415_10001406_pt1 | contig 46228 bp, 43 predicted proteins | sample PeaSoiSIISIP2007_FD_187696 | JGI IMG/M metagenome (GOLD analysis project Ga0209415, IMG submission 187696) | Peat soil microbial communities from Weissenstadt, Germany - SII-SIP-2007 (SPAdes) (version 2) | ecosystem: Environmental > Terrestrial > Soil > Wetlands > Peat | place: Germany... | reverse complement strand
TCCTCGTCGAGGAGATACCCGAAGCGCAAATCGTCGACGCCGGCGCTGCGCGACGTGAACAGCGGCGCAAACGGGAGCATGTCTCTGCCCTTGGCCACGACTCGAGCCGTGTAGTGGGTCCATCGGGCCAGCGGCACACCGAGATGAGGGCAGCCGAGCAGGAACACATGCCGGACGAGAGGCACCCACTCGGCGGGCGACTCGTGGCCGTAGTGGCAGGCGCTACGGATGACCAGCCCGCCCATCGAGTGACCGATGAGCAGTAGCTCCTCGACTTTGACCGGCCAGGCGATCACCAGGTCGCTCAGCAGTTGTGAGAGGTCTTGGCCGTTGTGGGAGATGTGCCGGCCTGTGTTGTAGCGGATGTAGAGCGCGGTGTAGCCGAACTCGTCGGAGAGGCGCGTGCCGTAGGTTCGCCCGCCTGGCCCCGAGTTGAGTCGCCACGAGTCGTCGGTCTCGCCCAGGCCGTGGAGGAACACGGCGATCTTGGACGTCGGAGCCCGGGCGACCTTGCGCAGTGTCACCCGATCAGCCGGGATGTCACGGCCTCCAGAACGGAGGGACATCCGGATCGCGAGGGGGCCGAGCTCGTTGCTCAGTCTGTCCCCAATCGCGGCGTTGAGGACCGCTTGCACGTGGCTCGATCGACCAGAGGATCCGATGGGTGGCCGGTTCGACCCGCCGGATGCTGCGGGCAGCATCTCGGTGACGGCGTTTCCCGCCACCGTTCCGATTCCTCGGACCGCTCGATAGGCGGCCCGGGCGATGGTGTCGTGGGCAGCCCGAAGCTGTGTGCCTCCGACCGGTACGGACTTGAACGACAAGGCCGCGAGGCCGACGTGGGCCTTCTCGATGTGCGAGACCGCACCTACGTATGCTTGGACGCCAAGGCGCCCAAGGGCTCGGACCTCTTGCGGTTCCACCCCCCGACCTCCTTGAAGAGTCGATGGCGCCAGGAACAAGCACCGGCGGCACCAGGAGCCTCAGCGCAACCTAGTCGCTTCCGGAGCTGTGAAGTGGTTTGCCGGTCGCTGTACGGTTCAGCTCCTCCACGAACAGGACCTCGCGGGGAACCTTGTACCGAGCGAGCCTCTGACGCACAAAGGCCTGGACGTCGGCCTCTGTGAGGTCGAAACCGGTTCTCCGCACGACCAGCGCGCGGAGGCGCTGGCCGAACTCGGTATCCGGCACGCCGACGACGGCTGCCTCACGAATCGCCGGGTGCAGGGCCAGCACGTCTTCCACCTGCTGGGGGTAGATGTTCTCGCCGCCGGAGATGATCATGTCGTCTTCGCGACCGTCGACGAAGATTCGCCCGTCCTCGTCGAAATGGCCCAGGTCCCCTGTTGCGGCGAAACCCTTGGGTACCTTCCGGCCCGCATTCCCCTCACGCTCGACGGAGGTCAGCGCATTGCGGACGAGGATCCGGCCGACGTGCCCGTTCGGAATTGGACTGCCGTCCTGGTCGACAATCCTGACTTTTGTCGCCAAAGGCGGGCGTCCCGCGGTCCGCGGCGCAGCCCGGAGCTCTGACGCAGTGGCAATCGACGCCCATGCCACCTCAGTTGAGCCGTAGACGTTGTAGAGCACATCGCCGTAGCTGTCCATGAACCTGACGGCTAGGTCACCGGGAAGCGCCGAGCCGCTTGTCGCCACGACCTCGAGCGATGCAGTGTCGTAACGGCGACGCGTCCGATCGGGAAGTTCGACGAGACGCTGGAGCATGACGGGAACGGCGATCAGCACGCGGACATTGTGGCGTGAGATGGCCGCAAGGGTGGCTTCTGCGTCGAATCGGTTCTGAAGAACGATCGTGGAGCTGAGGACCATCGCCAAAGCGAGGTTTCCGAATCCCCATGCATGAAACAGAGGTGACGCGATGAGCGTCACGTCGCGGACGCGCATGGGGATTCTGGAGAGCAGCGCAACGAGGGGATCCAGACTGAGGGGAGCCACTCGCGCCGTGCCTCTCGGCGTGCCCGTGGTGCCCGAACTCAACAGCACATACCGGCTGCGGGGACTTGGAGCGGACCTGAGTTTCCGCCGAGTTGCCCGTGCGAGGTCGTCGAGGGATTCGATTGGCTCGCCAGCATGCTCGTGCCAGGTGACGACACGGTGCACGTTCGATCGGGTTTCGGCGAGCTGCGCGTTGAACTCGTCGTCGTGGATGAGGAGGGTGAGTCGTTCGTGCCTCAAGACGCCGTCGATCTCCGGCGCGGAGGACGAGACGTTCAAGAGGATTACGTCCGCCCCCAAGCTCGATAGCGCGGCAGTCGTCAGCACGAAACCGCGATGGTTTCGGCACAGGACGCCGACCCGGTCATCATCACCCACGCCGGCGGTCTGGAATGCCGACGCAAGCGACGAGATCTCACGAGCCGCCTCACCGAAGGTGAGCGCACCTCTGTCGTCTACGAGTGCAGTCGCGTGTGGAAACCGTGCTGCCCCATACTCGTAGGCAGCCGCAGGTGAGAGCCCTTCTCGAGCGATAGCGAGCACGGCGCGGGCGAGTATGTCGGGACGCATCGGTCGCAACAGGCCGGAGGCCAAGAGTGAGCGCGCGCCACCGATCGGACCGACGAGCGACTCCTGGGTGCGCCTCAGCACTTTCGCCGTTCGCGACACGATCATGGATCACCCACTCTTCCCCATCGTGTGGCTGGGTGCTCGCCGGACCGAGATCCTCAGACCCGCTCCGGCTCCATGAGAATGGCACCACAAGGGCACTCGGCCACGCAGATGCCGCATCCCTTGCAGTAGTCGTAGTCGAACCGGTACCGGCTGCCGGAGCCCAGCTTCACGACCGCGTTGTCGGGGCAGACGCCGAAACAGTTGTCACATTCGAAGCAATTCCCGCACGATAGGCACCGGCGCGCTTCGAACATTGCGTTGGTCTCGTCGAGGCCACGCACGACCTCGTCGAAGCTTGACATGCGCCGCGCGAGCTCAAGGTGAGGTCGCTCGGTTCTCGGCGCGTCGGCGTAGTACCAGGTGTTGAGTAGCTCGAAACCGGCCAGCTCGTGGCGGTCTTGGGCCTTCAAGGCGTCGCCGCGCAGCCAGGCGTCGATGGCCCGGGCTGCCTTCTTGCCGTTCCCGACAGCGGTGGTGACGGTTCGCTCGGCAGGCAGGACGTCGCCGCCGGCGAACACACCCGAACGGCCTGTCATCAGGTCGGGCCCCACCTGAACGGCCCCATCGGCCACGATGACCTCGGGCATGCCCGCGAGCAGGGACAGATCGGACTCCTGGCCGAGGGCGAGGATGAGACAGTCCGCATCGAGCTCCTCGAATCGGCCTGTCGGCTGCGGGAAGCCGTGCTCGTCGAGCTCCATCTGTTCGAGGACGATGCGCCCGTCGCCGACCTCGACAATGGTCGAGAGCCACTTCATGAGCACGCCTTCCTCGGCGGCTTCCTCGACTTCTTCATCGTGCGCAGGCATCCTTTCGCGGGTGCGCCGGTAGACCACGACAGCGTCGGTCGCGCCCAAGCGCCGGGCCGTCCGAGCGGCGTCCATGGCGGTGTCGCCTCCGCCGTAGACGACGACGCGCCGCCCGAGGCTCGGAGCCTCGACGCCTTCCATGGAGTGGAGCAGGGACAGCGCGTCGAGGATGCGGGCCGAATCACCGGCGGGGAGGTAGGCGCGCTTTCCGAGCTGGGCACCGACCGCCAGGAACACCGCATCGAAGCCCCCGGCACGCATGGCCTCGGGCACGTCGGTCACGTTGCGACCCAGCTGCAACTCGACCCCGAGAGTGAGGATCCGCTCGATTTCGGCGTCCAGCACGTCCCGGGGAAGCCGGTACTTCGGGATGCCGAAGCGCATCATTCCCCCGGGCAGGTCGCCCGCCTCGTAGATCGCCACGCTGTGGCCCAGGCGGCGCAGGTGGTAGGCGGCGGACAGTCCTGCGGGGCCGGCTCCAACGACCAGCACCCGGCGCCCCGAAGGCGCCGGCCCGGAGTCGAACGACCAGCCGTGCTCGATCGCCTGGTCGCCGAGGAAGCGCTCCACGGCATTGATCCCGACTGCTTCGTCAAGCTTTCCCCGGTTGCAGGCCGTCTCGCAGGGGTGGTAGCAGACGCGGCCCATCACCGCCGGCAGCGGGTTGTCCTCTACGAGCTCGCGCCAAGCCTGCTCGTAGGCTCCCTCCTCGCAGTGGTAGAGCCAACGCTGCACGTTCTCCCCTGCCGGGCAGGCGTCGTTGCACGGCGGGAGCCGGTCGACGTAGACGGGTCGCTCGACGCGCCACGAGCCGGTCTTGTTGGCCAGGCTCGTGCCGACGTCCAACGTGATCGCGAAGGGCTTGTTCATCACGACGCGCCGCCTTCGAGCAGATGGTAGCGGTCGATGTTCCGGTCGGCGAGCTGTTGCAGCCGCCCCACGATGTCGGGTCTCGCCACCGCCCCTGAGCCGTCGAAGAGGTGGCCGAATCGGCCTTGCAGGCGCAGGTAGTCCTCGACCGGCACCCGGTGCCGGATGGCGGAGGCCGCGGTGACGGCTCCGTGCTCGGCCTCGAAGACGGGGAACAGGCCGGTTTCCTGGGCGAGGCGCGCGACGCGGATGGTGTCTGCCGGCGCGCTTCCCCAGCCGAGAGGGCAGGGCACGAGCACGTGCAGATAGCGCGCCCCGCGAAAGGCCATGGCCCGCTCGACCTTGGACTCGAGATCGTGCAGGTCGGCCACTGTGGCCGTGGCTACGTAGCAGATCCCGTGCGCCATGGCCAGGACGGGAAGGTCCTTACCCTGGCCGAAAAGGTTGCCAGGGTCCGGGCCCACGGCCTCGGTGGTGGCGGTGCGCGCTGCGGGCGGAGTCGCACCCGAACGCTGGACGCCGGTGTTCATGTAGGCCTCGTTGTCGTAGCAGACGAACAGCACGTCGTCGTTGCGTTCGAACATGCCCGACAGGCAGCCGAAGCCGATGTCCACCGTCCCGCCGTCACCTGCCTGGGCAATGACCCGTATGTCGCTGCGATTCTGCGCTTCGAGCGCGGCTGCCACGCCGGTGGCCACCGCAGCGGCGTTGCCGAACAGCGAGTGAAGCCACGGGAGCTGCCAGGACGTCTCCGGGTAGGGCGTCGTGAACACCTCGAGACAGCCCGTGGCGTTCACGGCCACAAGCTTTCCGGCGGTCGCCCGCATTGCTGCGTCGAGCACGTAGCGGGCACCGAGCGCCTCACCGCATCCTTGGCAGGCGCGATGGCCAGAGGTGAGCGAGTTGGAACGTGACGCATCCGATTGCACGGTGCGCTGGTCCGCCTCGAGCAAGCGGTTGCCCACCGCGAAGCTGCCCACTTGGTAGAACTTGACCTTCTGGGTCGTCGTCATCGTCGTCTCATCCTCGCCGCTCTCACACGGATCCTGACGCGACGGTGCTCGTGTCGCGCAGCAGATTCTCGGCGCTTGGTCCCGAACGCCGGTCGCCAGCCATGCGGGCGAGCTCGCGCTCGACTGCACGCTGGTCGAGATCGAGGAAGCGCAGCGCCTCGAGCCGGCCCGCGATCGCGTCCTCGACGACGGCGATAAGCGATGCCTCGCTCACAGCGCGGCCGCCGAGTCCGGCTACGACGGTCGACACACGCGCCTTCGCGTCGGCGATGGCCAAGGCCACATCGGTCGACAGGACGCCGCCGAAGCCGATGCTGAAGGCCCGCTCGACGACCACCACCCGCGGAGCGACTCCGATGGCCTCGTGCACGGCGTCGAGTGGGAAGGGGCGAAACGACGTGATCCCGACGACACCGACTCGCGCACCCCGGTCGCGCAGCTCGTCGACTGCGTCCTTGATCGTGCCGAGGATCGAGCCGAGCGCCACGACGACGACTTCGGCGTCCTCCGCCCGGTACGTCCTCAGCAGGCCACCCGAGCGTCGGCCGAAGGCTTCGCCGAACTCGTCGGCCACGTCGCGGATACGCGCCAGGGCCTGGAGTTGCTTGGCATGGGCGAGGTACCGCACCTCGGTGAAGGCCTCGGGCCCCACCATGGCGCCGATGGTGACCGGGTCGGCCGGATCGAGGGCCTGACGTGGCTGATAGGGAGGCAGGAAAGCGTCCACCTGCTGCTGGGTAGGCACGTCGACTCGCTCGGTGCAGTGGGTGAGCACATAGCCGTCCATGCACACCATGACGGGGAGTGAGAGCTCTTCAGCGAGGCGAAACGCCTGGACGTGCAGGTCAGTCGCCTCCTGGTTGGATTCGGCGAAGAGCTGGACCCACCCCGAGTCGCGCACGGCCATGGCGTCGCTGTGGTCGTTCCAGATGTTGATGGGCGCCCCGATCGCCCGGTTGGCGAGCGTCATCACCACTGGCAGGCCGAGGCCGGCCGCGTTGTAGACCGCCTCGATCATGAACAAGAGGCCCTGGCTCGCGGTCGCCGTATAGGCCCGAGCTCCCGTGGCCGAGGCACCGATCGCCACCGACATCGCCGCGAACTCCGACTCGACGTTGATGAACCGGCAGCCGGTCAGTTCACCGGACTTCGCCATGGCACCGATGGCCTCGACGATGTGGGTCTGGGGAGTGATCGGATAGGCGCAGACAACCTGCGGCCGGCAGGCCGCCACTGCTGCTGCTACGGCCTTGGACCCCTCAATCTGACGCAGCATGGGCAGCGACCTCCTCCTGCTCGTCCGTGACGACGCGGTAGGCCGCAGCAGCGGCGGCAGCGTTGCCTTCAGCGACCCGTCCGCTGAAACGCTCGCGGATGGCCGTCAGCACGGACTCGAGGGACACCACGGCGCTGAGCGCAGCCAAACCGCCGAGCAGTGCGGCGTTTGGCACAGGCCGGCCGAGGTGCTCTTGGGCAAGCCTGGTGGCGGCGACAGTCGCCAAGTGGTCTCGGGAAAAGCCGGCGACGAGCTCGCCGAGACCTAGATCGTCGAAGCTTTGCTCCGTGTTGATGAGGAGGTAGCCCCCGGGCCCGAAGCCACTGAAAAGGTCGACCTGGTGGAGAAGGGTCGCGTCCTGGACTACAAGCGCATCGGGTGCGGCGACAGGTGCACGCGTGCGGATCTCCGTGTCGCTGATGCGGCAGAAGGCGGCTACCGGCGCGCCGGCACGTTCGGAGCCGAAGGTCGGAAAGGCCTGGGCGAAGCGGCCTTCTATGAAGGCCGCGACCGACAACAGCTCCGCCGCGGTCACCACCCCCTGTCCGCCCCGGCCATGGAAGCGAACTTGGAACCGCGCCGGCACGGTGCGTGCCGCCGCTCTCTCGAGCCCGCTCACCTCGACCCGGACCGACATTCACGCTCCTTCAGCCACCGTCCGCTGGAATTCGCTGGTAGTTGCCATCGTGGACCGGGCGGCGAACGATCGGATAGGGCCGAAGGTCATCCCCCGGGCCGACGAGTGCCCTCTGGCTCTCGGTCGGGCTTGGAGCGGCGGGCCACATCACTGCCGCTCCTCCTCCTTGCTGTGGCCAGCCGGCGGTGCCAGCCGGCGCTGCCAGCCCGTGCTGCCAGCCGGCGGTAATGAATTTCCTGCGCGAACTTGCCTCGCCAAAACATAGCGAGCGCTCGCTACATTTTTTGAAAGCAAGCTGGGTGGTTTCACAGGTACCCGAGACTCGCCGAGAAGGACGGCCGCCAAGCTGCCGGACGGCCGGAAGCCGGTGTGCGCGGGCCGGGCTTTACGAGGCCGGGCTGAGGGCGCGGGAGAGGTACTGCTCAAGCTCAGCGACGGGCATGGGTTTCGCAAAGAGGAATCCTTGACCCACGCGACAGCCGACGGAACGAAGAGCCTCGAGCTCCTCGAGCTCCTCGACCCCCTCGGCGACGCTCTCCAGGCCCAGCGTCTCGCCCAACGCCACGATGGCCTCTACCAGGCGCTGGACGTCGTTGCCGGCGTGCATGCCCGAAACGAACGACCGATCGATCTTCAACAGGTCGACGGGAAAGCGCCGCAGGTAGCTCAGCGAGGAATAGCCCGTGCCGAAGTCGTCAAGCGCAAGCCGCACGCCGAGCGACTTCAATTCTTGCAGCCGCGACAAGGTGGTTTCGGTGTCTTGCATGAGCACGCTCTCGGTGATCTCCAGCACGAGGGATCCCGGAGCCATGCTGCCGGCCAGCACGAGCCCGACCTCAGTCGTCAGCTCGGGTTGTTGGAGCTGGCAGGCCGAGACGTTCACGCTGACATAGAAGGGCGGATCGTCCGGATGGGCGTGCTGCCAGTCGCTGATCCACGAGCATGCCCGCTTGAGGACACCTCGCCCCAGCTCAACGATCAGTCCTGTCTCCTCCGCCAAGGGGATGAACGTGGTCGGAGGCACGAAGCCTCGCTCGGGGTGGCGCCACCGAGAGAGTGCCTCCACGCCGACGACCTGCTCGGTCGCCAGGTCGACGATGGGCTGGAAGTACACTTCGAGCTCGCCGTTCTCGATCGCTCGCCGGAGGTCGGACTCGAGTTCGAGACGTTCCAACAGGCTCTCGTACATCGCGGCTTCGAACACCACGGCGCAGGCCTTTCCGGCGTTCTTGGCCCGGTACATGGCGACGTCAGCGTTGCGCAGGACTTCGTTGGAGCCGGCTGAGCCGGAGCCCGCCATGGCGAGACCGATGCTGACGGTTGCCGACACTTCTGTACCGGCGAGCTCGATCGGCTTGCCGATGGCCTCGAGTATCCGGATCGCGGTTCGCTCGGCGTCGGCGACACCGCTCGCGTTCTCGAGCAGCACGGCGAACTCGTCTCCGCCGAGTCGTGCAACCGTGTCGCCCGAACGGACGACACCGCAGATACGTCTGCCCACCTCGATGAGGAGCCGATCGCCGGTCGGATGGCCGAACCTGTCGTTGATCAGCTTGAAGTCGTCGACGTCGAGATAGAGCACCGCGATCTCAACTTCGGCTCGGCGGCGCACCGTGAGGGCATGGTCGAATCGGTCAACAAAACGGGCCCGGTTCGCGAGTCCCGTCAGCGGGTCGTGCAGCGCCTGGTGAAGCGCGTCGTCGACTGCCGCGTGCAAGGCGTCCACCGTCCTCGCGTCGGTGACCGCGAGGCTGGCATTCTCCGAGAACGCGAGGAGCAGCTCTTGCTCAGTGGGGGTGTAGACGCGCCCGGCTATGCGGGATCCTACGACGAGGCCCCCGACGACCTGCCCGTGCTCGTGAACGGGAGCTGCCATCGCGGCCTGTACGCCACTTTCGATCGCGTCGACCCTCGCCTCCGGCGACAAAGGGTAGTTCTCGATGACCACGAGACGGTTCTCGATGGCGGCGCGGCCCACAGCGCCCTCTCCCGCACGGACCTCGCGTGCGAGCGTGGGCACCGAGCCGAAGCTCGATCTCGGCAACAGGGCGTCGGGGTCGTCGGGGTCGACGCCGTAGAAGATCACGAAGTCATCGCCGAGCACACTCGCTGCGCCGAGCGTGATCGCGTCGAGAACCTCTTGAAGGGGCGCGCGTAGCGAGATTGCCCGTTGGATCGTCGAGAGCTGCTTGAGAGTGTCGCGGCGCTCCTGCACCGAGGCGAGGGCGTTGCGGACCTGGCGGAGCGTCAGTGAAACCACGCGAGCCATCGCGCGGAGCATGCTCACCTCTTCAGCACCGAAGCCCTCCCCGGATCGGGCGATCATGAGCGTCCCGTCGGACGAGCGGATACCGAGGGGCAAGGTCACGACCCGACACGGCCCCGCGCCCGGGACGTCGAGGACCGCCTGAGGCTGTGACGCTGCGGCGAGGATCGCGCCGCAAGGGACTTGGCCGCTCGGAAACCCCACGGCCACGGCGACGGCATCATTCCACACGATGGCCCCGGCCTCCGCCTCCAACGCCTCGCTCGCGAGCTCCACCGCACAGCGGATGACGCCTGCTTCGTCCGTATGGTCTGAGACCGCGGCGAGGAACTCTGCGAGCCGGTACGCCGACCATTGGGATGCGGCGTTCATGGCGTCTACGCGAGCGCCAGGACGACGAGGGTCTGGTTGTGAAACCCTCCGGTGCCGCTGATCCGGGCGATTTCGCCGTAGGTGTAGAAGCCGGCCAGAGGCGCGCCATCCGCGTGACCTGCGATGCGGGCGACTTCTTGCTCGGCGCCGGCGTCGCCGAGCACGTCGCGCCGGGCAACGCAGTCGAAGGCCAGGAGCCCGATCGGAGCAGCGCCCTCGAGTTGATTGAGTGCTTTGTTGCAGGCCACGTCGGTTGCCGCGAGCACCGAGGAGCTGTCGCCTTCCATGAACCAGGTCAAGCCTCCCCGTGGCAGCTGGGCCGCACAGAGGAGAGACCGATTGCTGAAGTCTGCACCTGCCACGGCGCGAACGTCCTCGCCGCTACGGCGCTGGAGGCCCAGAGGATGGGTAAGGGCGAAATCCGCAAACGCGGCGGGATCGCTCGCCGCGTCGCTTGGCGCCCCGAGCTTGCGGAGGTACACGTCGAGCGCCGGCTCGTCATCGAGGGTGAGCACGCGATTGGACTCGCTGGCACTGACGAGCATGGGCTCGCCAACGCACCGCCAACCATGATGCACGCCTATCCCTAGGGGAGCGTCCGACCCGATTGCAGCGGCAACGACGGCGTTCGACAGGACCTCGCCGTCGCGGAACAGCCGCGGCATGCCCATTCTCGGGTCAGCACCTGCGCAGCCACCCGCGAGAGGGACTTCCGCCCCCACGACGCCGTAGGCACCACGGACGACCTCCTGCTGGTCGCCGGCCAGGCCGTCGGTCAGCATGAGAAGGACGCGATGCTGACGGTCGCGAACCTCGTGCGCGCGGGAAGCCACTGCCGCACCAGCTTCCCTGAGGCCCCCTGCCGTCGTCGCCGCCGACGTCGCCACCGAGAAGCCGGTGCCTCCGATGGCGAGCACGATGACGCCGGCATCGCTGGGACCGGAGGCCGCGATCTCGCCCCGTGTCGAGCAACCGATCAGTGGAACGCCAGGCGCCTGCGAGCAAATTCCGTCCAGTAGCTCGCGTGGCTCGTAGGCGTAGGAGCCGAAGACCACGAGAAGATCGGCGCCTTCGTGTTCGAGAGCGAGGCTCGCTGCCTCGACTCCCGCCTCTCTGGCGCCGGTGCGGTGCGAGTCGCCCGCTGCCAGCCAGCGGTTCGACGAAGGGGCGTGTACGACCGATTGCAGCCTCACCACCTATGTCTTCGACCGTGAGCGGCGACGACTTGAGTTGTTGAGGCCGTTTTTTCTCCCTCACAACCGCCCTCTGAACAGCCAGAACGAGCTGAACGTGAGCCGAGCGCGGAGGGCGGTTCTGAAAGCTAGGTGATTCCCCGCTCCGCCTCTGTGTCAGGAGCATCCATGACGTGCCAGGTCTCGTTGAAGCTGACGAGCAAGGGCCTGTCCAACTTCGGATCGATACGTGTCACCGACGCGAGCCCGAGACTCATCCGCCACGAGGCGGTGACGTCGCAGCCCAGCGCCCACGCCACGGCCGCCTTGGCCGGTGAGACGTGGGTGACGAGCACGACGTCTCCGGCCCCGGCAGTGGACGACAACTCCCGACAGAGCGTCGCGACCCGCTCGGCGACGGCCGCAAGGGGCTCGCCGCCCGGGAGCGGGACCGTCGGATCGAGCACCCACGAGGGCGTGTCCACGGGCGAGCGGTGGATGACGGTGCCTTCAAGGCGCCCGTAGTCCAGCTCGATCAGTCGGTCGTCGACCTCGGGCTCGACCGCCGCGTCCGAGGCCGCTCGGAGCACCGATGCGATCACCTGCGCCGTCTCGACGGCGCGCTCGAGCGGGCTGGTGAGCAAGCGCACGGGCTTCGTGTCGGCACCCCTTGTTCTCACGAGCGATCGGCCGATGGCTGCGGCCTGCCACCGGCCGAACTCCGTGAGCGAGGAGTTGGACCGGCCGACGAGGACTCCGGCTGCATTCGCTTCGCACTCACCGTGACGAACGAAGATCAGCACCGCGCGACACGATAGCGGGGAGCTTCGGAAGGCTCAGAGGCACTTGTCACACGAACGCGGCATTGTGAGCTCGTATTGAGCGGCCAGAAGCCCTCACTCGTCGATCACGGGGGAGTGATGCTTCCCGACCAGGAAGACCGACGGCCACTCGCTCTCGAGTTCGTCGAACTCGTGCCATACGAAAAAGCAGGCGCCAGCGTCCTCGATGCGGTTCACCGGCCCGCCGTCGAAGCGGACTTGCAGATGACCGGATTCGGGCGAGAGGTACTCCATCTTGATGTCCTCGCCGATCGTGCAGGTGACCGTCTCTCCTGCGTGCGACCACCTGATCGATCGGATCCGGCCTGACATGGCGCCTCCTCCCACCATCTTGCCCGCTGGCCCGGCGCACCTCCGCTCGGTGCGAGCTCGAAGGACGATCTCATATCGAACTGCTCGTGGCGAGCCGCGGGGCGGGACCTACACTTCCCGCTGCCGGAGTTAGAGGAGCCGATATGAGCACGAATCGCTTGAAGTCGATGCTGGACGAAGGTGGCACGGCCTTCGGGGCATGGTGCGTCCTGGGTTCGCCTGTTGCCGCCGAGCTGTGTTCGGTGGAAGCGGCCGACTACTTGTGCGTGGACCTTCAGCACGGGCTCGGCCACCTTGACGCCATGATTCCGATGCTCATGGTGATCGGCAGGACTGGGGCGTCCCCAATCGTTCGGGTCCCAAGCAACCAAGCCCATCACATCGGCAAGGCGCTCGACGCGGGTGCCGAGGCGGTGATCGTCCCAATGGTGAACTCACGCTCCGAGGCAGAGCGCGCGGTCGAGGCCTGCCGGTACGCGCCGGGCGGGGCGAGGAGCTTCGGTCCTGTTCGGGCTCGTCTGTTCCTGAACCAGGAGCGCCCTTCGGAGGTCAACGAACAGGTGCTCTGCATCGTGATGATCGAGACGATCGGGGCCGTCGAGCTCGCGGACGAGATCTGCTCCACCCCGGGCGTTGACGGCGTGTATGTCGGCCCTGCGGACCTCGCGCTCACGATGGGGGTCGCTCCCGGCTTCGACGAGCTGCCGCGCGCGCACGGCGAGGCGATCGAGCACGTGCGGCTGAGCTGCGAGGCCCGTGGCATCGTCGCAGGGATCCATACCTCTGGAGGGGAGCAGTCCAGGGCGTACGCGAAGGCGGGATTTCGAATGTTGACCGTGTCCACGGACGCGGCACTGTTGCGCATGGCCGTGCACCGGGAGCTAGCGATCGCTCGCGGCGGCGCCGATGAGGCGGCTCGTTCCGGCGGCTATGCCTGAGGCCTTCAGGCTTGGTTGCCGTCCCGCGCGGACCTCGGGCTCGGTGAACCGAGCTGGCTCGCGTGGGGCGTGGTTCAACTCCGCACCTGGAGATTGACGGCCTTCAGTCGCGTATAGGCCTCCACACCCGTGCGCGACAGGCCGCTCAGTCGCCGTGGTTCGCCGCGTCCGCCGTTCATGTCCGGAGCGAAGTGGCAATTCACGTTGACCTCCCCGCAGTCGAGCAGGTCCGCAATGGTGAACACGCGCTCGATGTCGCGACTGAACACGGTGGCGTTCAGCCCGTAGCGGGTGCCGTTCGCAAGCTCGACGGCCTCCTCGGGAGTCGAGAACGGCATGGCGGCGAGGACGGGCCCGAAGACCTCCTCCTGCTCGATCTCACTTCCGTGGCGCACGCGCCCGAGGACTGTCGGCGGTACGAAGGTCTCGCGGCTGCCGACAGGCACGCTGGGCGCGCCGACGAGCTCGGCATCTCCGGCGGCGAGTGCGCGGTCGAGGTACCCGCGGACGCGATCGGCGTGACCAGCGCTCACCAGCGGGCCGATGAACGTCGCCGGAGCGAGCGCATCTCCGATCGGGAGGGTCGCGGCAGCAGCAGCGACCGCCTTGACGACGTCGTTGTAGACGCTCTCCTCCACGAGCAAGCGGCTTCCGGCGACGCACACTTCGCCCATGTTCACGAACGCGGCCATCGTCGCCCAGCCCACTGCCTGGTCGAGATCGGCATCCGCGAACACCAAGACCGGTGACTTCCCGCCGAGCTCGAGATGGACGGCAGTCAGGTGGCGCGAGGCGATCTCCATCACGCGCCTTCCTGTTTCCACAGATCCCGTCAGGCTGACGATGTCGAAGCGCGGGTCATCGACGAGGCGCTCGCCGACTGTCGCCCCTGGGCCGAGCACGACGTTCAGGACGCCCGGAGGCAGGCCAGCCTCGTGCAGCATGCCGGCGATCGTGACCACGCTCATGACGGCATCGGTCGGCGCCTTTACGACGATCGAGCAACCGGCTGCGAGCGCAGCCGAAAGGCGCTGGCTCCCGGTCATGAGCGGGCCATTCCACGGCAGCAGCTCGCAAACGACTCCGCCGGGCTCCCGCAACCGCAGCGTGAGGATCTCCGGCCCGCCTCCGGGAATCAGATCGGGGGGAAAGCTCGAACGCCGCACATCGCCGTGCAGATCTCGGCACATTCCCGCCGCGTGGGCGAACGCCGTCGCCGCCTCGAACACGTCATAGGCGAGTGCCCCGGTGACTGCCTTACCCGTGTCGAGGGCCTCGACTGCCGCCAGGCGTGGGGCCTCTCGCCGGATCCGCTCGGCCACAGCCTCCAGAACCTCGGCTCGACGGGCGAGTGGCATCTTGGACCAGAGTCCCGCGTCGTAACTCGCCCGTGCCCCGGAAACCGCAGCGTCGATCTCGTGTTCGGTCGCCTCGGCCCAGCTCGCGACCTCCTCGCCCGTGGACGGGTCGATCACTGGGCTGATCTTCCCCTCCCGCATCTCCACGCCGCCGATCAGTTGCGGGTACGGATCCCGCGCGACCCACGCGGGGTCGTAGCGGCGCCTGTTCAACTTGGTGGTCTCATCGTCGCGACACCTCATGGGTTCTTCGCCGCCGGCACAAAAGCTGGCGGAATTGTTGGGCATTCGCGGCTCTCGCGCGTTGAGGCGGTGGGCCTATGCTTCACCCTAGTGACTTCTGGGCTCATGCCAACGGCTTCACTGGTGATCAACTCCAGAGGCTTTTCGGCTACGCCGGCTGGAGCCGCGAGTCCCCTCGGAGCGTTCTGATGGCTCGCCAGCTCACGGGCGCGGGAGCCCGGCGGGTCCTCGTCCTCGGCGGTGACGTGATCACCATGAACGGCCGGCGCGAGGTCTTGCTCGGTGGCGGGGTCGCAATCGAGGGCGAGCGAATCGTGGCTGTGGGGGGATCCGGGGAGCTGCGGGCGGCGTTTCCTGGCGCGGACCGCATCGACGCCTCCGGTTGCGTAGTGACGCCAGGTCTCGTGAACGCCCATCAACATCTGACCGGCGACCCGCTCGTGCGGAGCTGCATCCCGGACAACTTGAAGCCTGGCCAGAGCATCTTCGAGTGGTCGGTACCGCTCCACGGGGCTCATACCCCCGGCGACGATGAGCTCTCCGCGACGCTCGCGGCCGCCGAGTGCGCCCGGAACGGCGTCACGACTGTTATCGAGGCGGGAACCGTCGCGCATCCGGAGCGGGCCGCGGCAGGGCTGCGCGCGGTTGGGCTCCGGGGGACGATCGGCACTTGGGGATGGGATATCGAAGAGGGCCCGTTCACCGCGCCAACCGCCGAGGTCCTCGAGCGCCAGCGAGCGGTGCTCGACCGCTTCCCCGCGGGCTCGGACGTCGTCGGGTGGGTCACGTTGGTAGGCCACAGTCTGGCTTCTGACGACCTGCTCGCTGGCGCGGCTGAGCTGGCTCGCTCTGCCGGGGTTGGGATCACCTTCCACATGTCACCGACGTCCTCGGACCCCGAGGTCTACCTGGCGCGCACCGGTCGGCGCCCGCTCGTGCATCTCGAACATCTCGGGGTGCTCGGACCGAACCTGCTCCTCGCGCACGGAGTCTGGCTCGACGACGACGAGGTCGAGGCTGTCCTACGGACGCAGACGGCGATTGCCTACTGCCCTTGGGCGTACCTCCGGCTCGCCCAAGGCGTCACGCGTGTCGGCCGGCACGCAGAGATCGCGGCTCGGGGAGGGCGGGTCGCACTCGGGTGTGACTCGTCGAACGCCGGCGACTCCCCCGACATCCTGCGTGCGGCTGCGCTCGCCGCCGGGCTCGCCAAGGACATGTCCGGCGACGGCACGTGGTTCGGCGCCCACGAGGCACTCGAGCTGGCCACGATCCGCGGCGCCGAGGCGTGCGGCATGGCCGAGGACATCGGCTCCCTCGAGCCAGGTAAGCGGGCCGACCTCGTGGTGCACGAGGCGGGGGGCCCCCAGTGGTGGCCACGTGGGGATGTCGTGCTCCAGCTCGTGTGGGGGAGCGACGGACGTTCGGTCCGCGATGTCATCGTCGCCGGTCGTGACGTGGTGCGCTCGGGCCACTGCGTCCTGGTCGACGAGGAGGACCTCGCCCGGCGGGCCGGTCCAGCTCAGGCAGCGCTGCTGAGGCGCGCAGGCATGACCGTGCCTCACCGGTGGCCCGAGATCGACAGCCGCTGAGCTCCGCAGCCAGAATGCACGCCGATACGAGCAAGGATGTCTCTGCATGCGCATAGCAGTCGTGACAGGACCTGGTGCTGTTGAGCTCCGGGACGAGGTGAGGCCGGGCGTTGGCCCCGAGGACGTGCTCGTCGAGGTCGGCTCGTGCGGGCTCTGCACGATGGAGCGAAGGCTCTTCAGCGGAGACAAGCCGATCTATCCCGTGGCGCCGGGCCATGAGGCAGCAGGGCGCGTTGTGGAGCTCGGAGACGCGGTTCGCGACCTGCCCGCAAGTCCGAGGATTGGAGATCTCGTCGTTCTCGACCTGCTGACCCGTTGCGGTACGTGCGGAGCCTGCCGTCGAGGGCGGAGCGCGCTCTGCCAGCGACCGCAGGGTGGCAGCTTGTCCGACGGGACGATCTCCATGGGCGCGGGACTCGCCGACTTCGTTCGCGTCCGGGCGGAGCAGGCGTGGCCCGTTGGCGCCGTAGCAATCCGGCAAGCGGTCATGGGCGAGCCGCTCGCCTGCGTCGCACACTCTCTGCGGCGCGGCGGTTTCCGAAGCGGCGATCGAGTCGTCGTCGTGGGAGGTGGCTACATGGGCCGCCTTCATCTTGCTGCCGCGCGGGCCGGTGGCGCCGCTTCGGTCGGTGTCGTGGACCTCAGCCGAGAGCGCCTGGCGGACGCGACGGCCGCGGGTGCAACGTGGGTGGCGGAGCCCGACCAAGCGCTCGGCTTCGGTGGTCGCCACGACATCGTGTTCGTGACCGCCGGAGCGCCCGGCTTGCTCGAGCGAGCGCTCGTGCTCTGCGACGACGGCGGGACCGTGGTGCTGTACGGCGCCTTCCCGAAAGGGACTGCCGCCACAGTAGACCCGGATCTGATCCATCACCACGAGCTCTCGGTGATCGGCGTGTACAGCCACGAGCCCGAGGACTGGCGCACCTCTACAGGCTGGCTCGTCTCCGGCACGATCGCGAGCGACCTAGATAGCCTGGTCACGGCCGAATTCTCGCTCGGCGACGTAGCGAAGGCCTTCGAGCTCGTGTCCTCGGCTCCTGTGTACAGGGTCCTCGTAGGCGGGGAGTGACGCCGGCGTGAGCGTGGTAGTGGGCGTCGACGTCGGCTCCAGCTCGGCGCGCGCCCTTGCCGTCCGCCCGGACGGCTCGGTCGCCGCCGCGTCGGGCGCGGGGTACCGAGGAGTGAGCTCGTGGCCAGCGGGACGCGCTGATCCCGGCGCGTGGAGGATTGCGGTCGAAGAGGCACTCGGCCTGCTCGGTCGCGAGCTCGCCGAAGCGTCGCGGCCCGTGGCGCTCGCCATCGGGGGCCAGAGCCCGACAACCGTGCCGCTAGACGGCGGGTTCGCGGTCACCTGCTCCAATGCTGCCGGGGCTGAGCTCGATCCGGTCTCGCAACACGCGGCGCAGCGCGAGGCTCTCGGGGTGCACGGTGTCGAGGTGGCCCAGCTCTGGGACTGGCTGCTCACCTCGCTCGGTGCTCCGCTGCGTCAGGGTCGCTGGTTCGGCGAGCCTCCGCTCGCCGGCTTCGGGCCGCGGGCATCGACCGGCGAGGTCATCGGCGAGGCGGACGGGACCTGGGGCGTGGCTGGCGGCACGCCGCTCGTCCCCGGTGCACAGGACGCGTACCTCGCCTTTTGGGCCGCGGGGCTCGTCCAGCCGCGACGCGGCTGCGACCCTGGTGGCCGCACTGGCGGGCTCGGCGTCGTCGTGACCGACCAGGACCGTCCTGCGGGGATGTTCGGCCTTCGTAGCGCTGCGCGGGGCGCAAGCATTGTCGGCGGCCCAGTCAACGCGCACGGTCTCGCCCTCGAATGGCTCGGTCGAATCACAGGCAGATCCGTTTCCGAGCTCGTCGACCTCGCCGCAGGGTCGGCTGCAGGTGCGGGGGGTGTTGTTTTCCTTCCCTACCTCGAGGGCGAGCGGGCCCCGCGCTGGAATCGCTCGCTGCGAGCTGAGCTCGCGGGTCTCTCGAGCAGCACGGAAGTCTCCGATCTCGCGCGGGCCGCTCTCGAGGGTGCCGCCTACGGGCTCGCCCACATCGCGGGGCGGCTCGTCGAGGAAGGAGTCGAGATGGACGTCCTCGTCTGTGGTGGCTCGCCTTCCAAGAGCCGCTTGTGGTGCGAGGTCAAAGCGTCCGTGCTCGGCATTCCCGTGGACCAGTCAGCAGTGCCGGAGCTCGCCGCGTACGGCGCCGCGCTCGCGGCCGGCGCGGGAGCCGGGTGGTGGGCCCTACCAGGAGGCGATCCGGCCTCCTGGCCGACGCCGCCGATGTGCAGGATCGACCCCGTGCCTGACCCGACGTATGCGGACGCACTCGCCCGGTTCATCGAGCTCGGCGACGCCGCCGAGCTTCGCCTCACGACAACGAGGAGGTAATTCCATGCCCAATCCCATGATCTTCGTCGATTTCCCTACGCCCGACCCGGAGGCGACGTCGGCGTTCTACGAAGAGCTCTTCGGCTGGCAGGTCAACCGCCGGCCCGCGGGCGAATTCCACGAGATCCTGCCCGGCGTCAAGCCGAACATGGGTATGCACCTCGAATCCCGACCGGTCACCGGGCCGGTTCCCCGTGTCTACGTGATGGTCGACGACCCACCTGCTTATCTCGAGCGAGCTCGGGCGTTGGGTGCCGAGGTGCTGTGGGAGGAGACATACTGGGCCGAATTCGACGGGCGGCACGCCGGTTTCCGCGACCCCTGGGGACTTGAGATCGTGCTGTGGCGTGACAAGGGCACGTATTACGCCAGCTGAACCGAAAGGAGCCATACGTGGCGAACACGCTCATCTTCGTCGACTTCCCGGTCCCTGACCCCGAGGTCGCCCAGCACTTCTACGAGGACGTCTTCGGTTGGACGATCAAAGGCAGGCCGCCGGGCGACTTCCACCAGGTCCTGCCCGGCGAGGGCCTGCACATCGGGATCTTCAACGAGCAGACCCAGCCGCCCGACCCCGACCCGAAGCAGGTTGCGCCGCGCTCTCCGAACCAGCCTCGCATCTACGTCCTCGTCGAGAACGAACCGGCCGACTATGTGGACAAGGCCGTTTCGCTGGGGGGAACCAAGCTGTGGGGTGAGACGTACTGGAAGGAATTCGGCGGCTGGCACGCCTCTTTCCGAGACCCCTGGGGCAACCAGATCGTCGTTTGGCACACGGGCAAGCCGGCTCCCGCCGACGAGAGCTTGCGCTGATCATTCGGCTCTAGCCGGTAGGACCCTATGTCTGCTACGTCGTCCGGCGTAGGTCGGTGGCAAGCCCTCGTTGCCCCGGATGCGCCTCTTTTCCGCGGGCGCCGCAGCACTCATGCCGAGGTGGCTCGCATCTTGTTGTTGCGGGAGTCGTGGGTGACTTCGGCGAGGCCGAGTGCTTCGAGTAGCGGCGGGAGGTACATCCCGAACCGGCCGCGGTAGCCGTTGCGCAGGCCGTACCAGCCTCCGACGGGGTTGTCCGGTGATCGTCCCCACGCCTCGACGGTGCCCGGAACGGCGGCCTTCTGCTCATCAGCCGCGCCGAGCGAGACCCAATCGCCCTGCTCGGCCAGCCAGGCATGCAGGTCCTCGATGGCCCGGAGGTGGTACTTCAGGGTGGTAGAGCCCACCTGGCACACAAGGGCCGGTGGATCGGCCTGCTCGTCCTTGTACATGGTGTAATGCGAGGTGCCCGGCGCGGTCATGAGCATCCAAGGGTCTTCCTTCGTGCCGGCTGTCATCAGCTTGCTCCTTATCGTGATCGTGGCGGAGAAGGTGTGGCATCGTTACGTGGCTGCCGTCACGGCCGGCGACGCCGGGTCGCCGGATCGAGCGCCGGCGGCACCCAACCGGCGTCGCGCGGGTTCAGGTTCACGCCTGGTGGCACGAGCGAGTCGAGCCGGTCCAGCACCTGCGCGTCGAGTCGAACCTCGGCCGCAGGCAGCTGGTCGACGAGCTGAGTGACCGTGCGCGGACCGACGATCGCCGCAGTGACCGCCGGATGTTCGAGCACGAAGGCCAGCGCCAGCTGGATCAGCGGCACGCCAGCCTCTAGGCCGAGCGCGAGCAGCTCGTCGACGAGGTCGAGCTTGCGTTCCCGGACCGGGTCCTGATAGTCGAAATGCTCGGCGGCACGGACCGCGCGGGAGGCGCTGTCGACGGGATGGTCCCGGCGGTACTTCCCCGTCAACCAGCCCCCGTTGAGCGGGCTCCACGCGACGACGCCGAGCCGGTGCTCGAGGCAGGCCGGCAGCACCGCGACCTCGGCGCCGCGGGCGAACAACGAGTACGGGGGCTGCTCGCTCGTGAAGGGCTCCCTGCCACGACGCTCGGCAACCCATTGGGCCTCGACGATCTGCTCGGCCGGGAAGGTCGAGGTGCCGATCGCGCGGATCTTGCCAGCGCGCACGAGCTCCGACAGGGCACCGAGCGTCTCGTCGATGTCGCACGTCGGGTCCGGCCGGTGTGCCTGGTAGAGGTCGATCCAGTCCGTGTCGAGCCGGCGAAGGCTGGCATCGACGGCGCTCATGATCCACCGGCGTGAGTTTCCGCGTTGATTGGGGCCCTGCCCCATCGGATTGTTGAACTTGGTCGCGAGCACGATGTCATCCCGCCGTCCCTTGAGTGCCCGGCCGACGATCTCCTCGGTCACGCCTCCTCCGTACACGTCGGCGGTATCCACGAAGTTCACGCCGGCGTCGAGAGCAGCCTCGACGATCCGGCGGCACTCGCCTTCGTCCGGATTGCCCCACGGCCCGAACATCATCGTTCCGAGGCCGATCGTGCTGACGGTGATGCCGCTGCGTCCGAGAGTTCGATACCTCACGGTCCCAGTCTTGCCCTGTTTGCTCGCCGATGTCCTCGTGCTCGCCGCACATATCAGGCCGATCCGGACGGGCCTAGAGTGGCAGCGGTCGGGACTTGGCCATCATGGGCCGGAAGAGGACGAAACGATGACCGTTCACTACGACGACGTCGCCGGTCGCATCGCGGAGCGGCAGCGCCGAGAACGAGACGAGTACGGCGGCCTCGTCAACTCTCCCCTCCCGACTCCGATGCTGCAGCCCTACGAGGTCTTCGACCAGGACTTGTTCGATCTCGAAATGGTTCGAGTGTTCGCCCGATCGTGGGTCTGGTTGGGCGACACCGAGGACCTGCGAGAGCCCGGCGACTACATCACGGGCCGGATCGGGTATCAGTCGGTGCTCGTGATCCGCCAGGATGACGGTTCGTTGCTCGGGTTCCTGAACAATTGCCGCCACCGCGCCTCGGGGCTCGCGTTCGAGCCGGCGGGCCATTGTGGCCGGTCGCTCACTTGCCCCTACCACAATTGGGCCTATGCCATCGACGGCCGGCTGATCGGCATCCCCGACAAGGCGCGGATGTACGGGGCCGACTTCCCGATGGAGCAGTACGGTCTCGTCCCGATCCGGATCTTCGAGGCCTGGGGCAAGCTCGTCTTCGGCTGCCTGTCCAGAAGGGCCCCGCCGTTCGAGGAGTGGGTCGGTCCCCTCTGGGACCGCTACTGCCGTTACGGGTTCTCCGAGTTCCATCGGTACCACCGCGAGCTCGACGTGAGCTATCCGATCAACTGGAAGGTGTTCTGTGAGAACTCGAACGACGACTACCACGTCCGTTTCGTGCACCGGCGACTCAACAAGATCCGCAAGCAGATGGACACGATCGTGCGTTTCGAGGGCAGGACGACAAGCGGCTACAAGCCTCATAGCGACGAGGACGACCCATCCGGTGGCCGGGCCGACCTGGCGGACCAGGACCTCAAGGGCCACTACGCGGAATTCATCTACCCGAACCTGACCCCGCTTCCCTACCCCACCGAGCTCATCTGTGTTCGAGCCGACCCGGTCGCACCGGACCGTACCCGGCTCTTCTCGCGCGTCTACGGTTTGACCGACGACATCGAGGCCCAGGAGAGGACGCTCGCGAGCCTCGAGCTCACGAACAAGGAGGACACCGACATGGTCACCGTCCTCATGCAGAATCTGCGATCGCCGTTCTTCAGGGTCGGCCCTCCGACGACCTGGGAAGGGCGCGCCGCCCACATCATGCGGCTCGTGCGCGAGGACGTGGCAACGCCTCTCGCTCCCGACGAGTTCGCGGGCCCTGTGTGTTGATCGGTTCCCGCCACATGGAGCACCCGGGGTCGAGCACGCCCTCGGGGTCGCCAAGTAACCGATGGCCAAGAACGCCAACCATCGAGGAGAAAGCGAGATAACAATGCTGACCGAGCCACGCTGGACCCATGTAGCGCTTCCGTGCAGCAACATCGACCGGTCCATCGAGTTCTACACAACCATCACTCCGCTCGTCGTCGTCGCGCGCAACGAGGACGAGAACGGGCGCGGCGTCTGGCTCTCGAACGAGAAGCAGGTCGAGACGCCCTTCGTGCTCGTGCTCGCCGAATTCCCACCGGCGCTCGCCGCTCAGTTCGGCCAGACGCCCGGAGAGCCGATCCCGACGCTTGCTCCGTTCGCCCATATTGGCATCGAGCTGCCACGTCGAGAGGACGTGGACGCAGTCGCCGACAGGGCTCGAGCCGTGGGCGCCCTCGAGTGGGAGCCGCGCCAGATGGCGCCGCACATCGGCTACATCTGTTCGGTGCGTGATCCCGATGGCAACATCGTCGAGTTCTCTCATGATCAGAAGGTCTTCGTCACGGTGCGCCAGCTCTGGGGGGAGCCGGACGGAGCGAATGGCGCCTGATCTCTCCGGCGCCAAGCCAGAGCCTCGAGGAGCTACGAGGGAGGCGACCCGCTCGGCAATTGAGCGCTACATGGAGATGCTGAACGCGCACGACCCGGAGCAGATCGCGGCCTGCGTGACCGATGACTTCCTGAACGAGCACACGTCCCGGCGTGGTCGGACTCTCCGCGGACGGGCTGCCTACCGGGACAGGCTGAGGACGTTCCTCGCCGAATTCGAGGACCTGTCGTACCAGGTCGAAGATGTCGTCGTCGACGAGGACCGAGCTGCGGTCTGCTACGTCATGCGTGCCCGCTGGCGGATCGGCGCACCGGCCTCGACGTCCGACGGATCGGTTCAAGCCGAGAACGGCAGGCCAGTCGCGCTCCGGGGGATGTTCTGGTTCAGGGTTGAGGGAGGTCTCGTGGCTCACCGTCGCGACTACTGGGACGGGGAGGATTTCGCGAGCCAGGTAGCCGCGGCGGGGGACCCGGATGTCTCGGAGGCGACGGTGGCTCCCGGTGGTCCAAAGGCCGTCGGACCGGACGCAGCCTGACATCGGGTCGGACATGGCCTCCCTCTACTGCTATCCCTCTACTGTTCGAAAGGTTGAACATGAGCTCAGTGCCGTCTTCGTCGCTCGGCGCCGGTAAGCACCGGCGGATGCGGCGCATCCTGCAGTCCGATGGCCGCACGGTCATTCTCGCCGCCGATCACGCCGGTTACCTCGGCCAGGGCCCGCCGCACGGACGCGCGGTCGAGCGTCTCATGGCAGGTCATCCCGACGCTGTGCTCGCGACGTGGCAGCTCGCCCGCAGCGTCCCGGACCTGCTGGCACCTGCGGGCTTGATCCTTCGCGTGGACGGCGGCTTCTCCGAGCTCGGCGAGCTCCCGCCTGGCGACGTATCGGCCATCTTGCACCGGGCGGAATCGGCGCTTCGCCTCGGCGCCGACGCGGTGGCGGTCATGGCGTTCCCCGGCGCTCCCGACGAGCACCGCTCTCTGGTCCGCCTAGCCGAGCTGTGCACCGAGTGCGAGGGGCTCGGGATGCCAGTGATGGCCGAAGTGGTGCCGGGCGGGTGGGCCCGGGCGGTCGAGTGGACGACGGTAACCGTGGCGCGGGGCGCCCGGATCGCGGCCGAGCTGGGCGCTGACATCGTAAAGACCGTCTGCCCAGGGGACCCGACGGGATTCGCGGAGGTCGTTGAAGCATGCCCGGTGCCGGTTGTCGCGCTCGGAGGTCCGAAGTCCGGTTCGGAGAACGAGGTCGTGGATCTCGCCGCCGGCGTCGTAGCGGCCGGCGCTGCAGGCATCGCCTTCGGCCGCAACCTCTGGGGATCCCCGGACCCGGCTGCGCTTCTCGGCCGGTTGCGTGCTGCGGTCCACGGTGCCGCTTGAGGACGACCTTCGGCGGGCGCTGGCCCATCCCGGCAGAACGCCCAGGCCATGCGGACTTAGGCTGAGCTCGTGCTGCGCCTTCTGACTGCGGGGGAGTCCCACGGGCGAGCGCTTGTTGCCGTGATCGAGGGGCTCCCTGCGGGACTGCCCATCAGCGGCGATGAGATCCGTGGCGAGCTCGCGCGTCGAAGGCTCGGCTACGGGCGAGGTCCTCGGCAGAGGTTCGAGACCGACGAGATCAGCATCGTCGGTGGAGTGCGCCACGGGCGCACGCTCGGCTCGCCGGTCGCGATTGAGATCGCGAACGCCGAGTGGCCGAAGTGGCAGGCCGAGATGTCCCCCGACCCCGGGCACCCTGCACGCCGGCTCACCCAGCCCCGGCCGGGCCACGCAGACCTCGCCGGCATGCAGAAATACGGCTTTGACGACGCCCGCGACGTCCTCGAGCGCGCCTCGGCCCGCGAGACGGCTGCGCGAGTCGCAGCGGGTGCTTGTGCCAAGGCGCTGCTGGCGCGCCTTGGAGTCGCGATCGTGAGCCATGTCGTCCAGATCGGGGGCGCGGAGGCGATCGCGGGCCTCCGGCCTCTGCCCGAGGACCTTCCGACGGTCGATGCGTCGCCCGTGCGGTGCTTCGACCCGACGGCCGAGGCCGAGATGATCGCCGAGATCCGTTCGGCGGCCAAGGAAGGCGATTCCCTTGGCGGCACGGTCGAAGTTGCCGCCTACGGGGTGCCCGTCGGCCTCGGTAGCCATGTTCATTGGGATCGCAAGCTTGACGGTCTCATCGCGCATGGTCTGATGAGCATCCAGGCTGTGAAGGCGGTGTGGGTTGGAGAGGGGTTCGAGGTCGCTCGCCGCCGGGGTTCGAGCGGGCACGACTCGATCTTCTTCGACTCCGGCTCTGGCGAGTACCGGCGTGAGACATCGCTCGCCGGCGGCATCGAGGGCGGCATCTCCACCGGCGGTCTCCTCATCGCCGGGGCCGCAATGAAGCCGCTCGCAACTCTGAACCGCCCGGTGCTGAGGACCGTCGACGTCGTGACCAAGCAGGAGACGGTGTCCTTCAAGGAGCGCACGGACGTCACGTCGGTTCCCGCGATGGGCGTGGTGGCCGAGACGATGTTGGCCCTCGTCCTGGCTTCGGAGGCGCTCAGGAAGTTCGGCGGTGACAGCCTCGCCGAGATGACCCGCAACCATGCTTCGTACCTCGAAGCGGTCCGCGAAGAGAAATGGCCGAGCTCGGCGGGGAGCTCAGGCGACGACCCATCGGTCGACGACGGGCCCGCCGGCCCGTGACCAGTCGGTTCCCGGCTGCTGAGCGCGTCGGCGAGCTTTGTGCAGAGCTCGTCAGGATCGACACCACCAACCCGGGAAGCCCAGAACGGCCCGCTGCGGACTGGGCAGCTCGCTTGCTCTCCGATGCGGGAGCGGACCCCGTTCTCCTCGAGTCCGAGAAAGGGCGGGCTAGCGTCGTCGCCCGGATCGCAGGCAGGAACGTCGGACGTTGCCTGCTCCTGCACGGGCACCTCGACGTCGTGCCTGCCCAGCCCGAAGGATGGGAGCACGCCCCGTTCAGTGGCGACCTCGCCGACGGCTGTGTGTGGGGTCGTGGCGCGGTCGACATGAAGGGCCCGATCGCGATGATCCTCGCCACCTTGTCGGACCGGCTCGTCTCGGCTCGCCCGCCGGCGCACGACGTCGTGATCGCGCTGGTCGCAGACGAGGAGCGAGGGTCGAGCCTGGGCTCGAGGTGGCTCGTCGAGCACCGTCCCGACCTGTTGGAGGGCTGCACGCACGCGATCGGTGAGGTCGGCGGCTTCAGCGTGACGGTCGCAGGACACCGCATCTACCTGGTGCAGACAGCTGAGCGTGGCGTCGCTTGGACCCGGATCCAAGCGCACGGAACCGGGGGGCACGGGAGCCTGATCCACACCGACAACCCAATTGCCCGCATCGCCGAGGCCGTGTCGAAGATCGCGCTCCAAGAGCAACCCGTGAGGGCGACGACGACGAATCGAGCCCTCCTGGCCGGTCTGGCGGAGACCGGTGGCGGTGCGCCCGGGCGGGACTTCACCACCGCGACGGGCTCCGCCGAGCTCGTCGACCGTCTCCTCGACCAGCTCGGGCCGGCCCGGCGCATCGTCGATGCCGGACTGCGCAACACTGCCAATGCGACTGCATTCGAGGCTGGGTCGTCGCCGAACGTCGTACCGAACGTGGCGTCGGCGATCGTGGACGGTCGCTTTCAGCCTGGCTTCGAGTCGGAGCTCGACGCCGACATCGATGCGGCCATGTCCTCGGGTATGGGCCGGCGGGACCTGCTGCGAGCCCAGCCCGTCGAGGCGCCGGTTGAGGGAGACATGATCGACTCCATGGTCGCGGCGATTCGAGTGGAAGACCCGGAGGGCTCGGTCCTGCCTTTCACCTGGCCCGGGTTCACGGACGCGAAACAGTTCTCCCGGCTTGGCATGCACTGTTACGGTTTCTTGCCGTTGCGCCTGCCAGAGGACTACGACTTTGCAGCAATGTTCCATGGGCCGAACGAGCGCATCCCCGTCGCATCTCTAGAATTCGGCTGCCGGGTGTTGGATCGGCTGCTGGAGGGCTTCTGAGGAGCTGACTGTCAGGGGGCCGGCGGTCCCGCCGCCAGCCGCTCGCGAACTTCGTGCATCCGCTCGGCCGAATGGTGCGGCATCTCCCAGCGCGTCTCCAGCCACCAGGTGCAACCCGCCACCGCCCAGGGCGCCACCTGGGCCGTAGCTGCCTCGGGATCATCGGCAGGCGTCTCGCCCTGGGCGATCACGTCGAGGTCTGGCTTCGCGCCGCGCTCGAGGAGCCAAGCTCGTAAGGCACGTGCGTCCTCAGGGGTACCTTCGCGGCCGGCGACCTGGTACTGGGGGACGACACCGTCACATCGGAGAACCCGTCGCATCGACTGGGGCCTTGGCCATACTCCCACCACCCAGATCGGAATTCGACCCTGGTAGGGACGGCCCACCTGCGCCAGGTCGTCTCCCTCGCACTCGTAGTGGTAGTGGCGCCCGTGATAGCTCGTCTGACCGGCCCAGAGCGCTCGGATCAGGTCGATGCCCTCGTCGAGGAGCTCTGCCCGCGCTCGCAGGGCAGTGACCTCCCCGGTCAGTGGCAGGTCGGTGCTCAGCGCTCCCAGGCCGACCGTGAGGATCGCGCGGCCCTTGGAGAGCTGATCGAGCGTTGTGACCTGGCTTGCAAGCTTCCAGGGGCGCCTCCACGGCAGTGGCGTGAGCAACGTGCCGAGCCGGAGCCGCTTCGTACGGCTTGCGATCGCGGCCAACAACGCCCAGGCATCCACGCCATAGGCGGCCTCCCACACGAACACGCCGTCCCAGCCGGCCTGCTCCGCGAGGGTTGCCTGCTCGAGCTGCTCGGTCGCGCTCCCACCAGGCAGGATCAGTCCGTACCTCATCTCCGGCTGCCCGTCACAGCTCGATCGGGTACGCGGTTGGCTGCTGCCCGTCGACGTCGGTGAATCCGTACTCACCGCGCCACAACGCCTTCAAGGAAGCAGCAGAATCTTGCCGAAGGACTCTCCGGTCTCCAGTCGCTCCTGCGCGGCCGCCGCGTCGCTGAGGCGAAAGCGAGTATCGATCACAGCCTCGAACCCCCCCGCCCAGTAGAACTCGAGCATCCGGGCGAACTCTCGGGCGCTGTAGGTCTGCACGCCGAGCAGGGAGATGCCGAAATGGTAGGCGTAAGGAAGGTTGAACGAGGCGGTCGTGCCACTCGTGGTCCCAGAGAACAGCAGCCGCCCACCGGGGCGAAGGGACCGGATCGAGGCTTCGAAGAAGGCCGGACCCACATGATCGAAGGCGACGTCGACGCCCCGTCCGGCGGTCGCCTCCCTTGCCCGCTCCTCGATGTCTTGCGTCTTGTTGTTCACGAGGACGTCCGCGCCCAGCTTGGCCGCTTGTGCGAGCTTCTCGTCAGAGCCTGACGTGGCTACGACCGTCGCACCGCAGCGCTTGGCGAGCTGGATCGCGGCAACGCTGACGCCGCTTCCAGCCGCGTGCACGAGCAGTGTCTCGCCCGCACGAAGCTCGCCTCTCGCCACGAGCGCCTGCCAGGCGCTCGAGAAGGCCGTCGGGATCGTGGCTGCGTGCTCGAAGTCGACATTGTCGGGCAACGCGAACACGTGGCTCGCCGGGACCGAGCAGAGCTCGGCGTAGCCCCCGGGCCGGTTGGCGCCGACGATCCGTGTGGTCGGGCAGAAGGCGTCGTCGCCTCGCCGGCACCATGAGCACTCCCCACACTCGAGCGAGGGGTTGACCACCACCCGATCTCCGACCTCGACAGGAAGGTCGTGCCCACCCGAGGCCACGACGACACCAGCCAGGTCCATCCCGGCGATGTGGGGGAGCTCGAAGCCGGGCACCAGGGGCGGCCCGGACCGTTGGAGGATGTCCAGCCGGTTGAGTGCTGCCGCTCGCACTTCCACCAGGACATCGCCTCGGCCGACGATCGGATCACCTACGTCCTCGTAGCGCAGGACCTCGGGTCCGCCGTGGGTGTGATGGACGACCGCCTTCACGCAGCTCCTACTCCTCGTGAGACTCGGGACGCGGACGCGGCGTCACCTCGGCGGCGCGTCGGATTCCCGCAGGACGAACTTGCGGATCTTGCCAACAGAGGTCCGGGGCAGCTCGTCGACGACGGTGATCCTACGGGGTCGTTTCGCCGGGGCAAGGCCGGCGGCACACCACTGCTCGAGGACGGCCTTGTCGATCGAGGTGCCCGGGGCCGCGACGACGAAGGCGACTGGCACCTCGTCGCGGATCGGGTCGGGCTCGCCGACGACCGCCGCCTCGAGCACCGAGGGATGCTCGGCGAGGACAGCTTCGATCTCCACGGTCGAGACGTTCTCACCGGCGACCTTGAGCACGTCGCTTCGACGACCGGCGAAGCGGAAGCGCCCGTCAGGGTCGCGCCAGGCGAGATCACCGGTGAGGAACCAATCGTCCCGAAACGACGCCTCGGTAGTCACAGGGTCATCCAGGTAGCTCTCGAAGAGCCTGCTCCCGCGTGCCCCGCCGACGACGATCTCTCCGACCTCACCCGGCGTGACGGCGCTCGTGCCGTCCACTCCCACGAGACCGACGTGACAGCCGAGCGTCACGTCACCGAGCGCGTCGTGGACGGGCTCGAGAGCCGGGTTGGTGAGAACCGCTGGGATTGTCTCGGTCATGCCGTAAAGCTGGCGCGGCCGGCAGCCGAGGAGACCCGACAACGCTTCGTACTGGTCTCGGGTGATGTTCTGCGCGTACCACAAGTGGCGCAGGCGGATGCCCGGTACCGGCGACGGTTCCCTCGCGAGGATCATCCGCATCGGCGCGGCGAAGAGACTGGCGTGCGTCGCACGGTGTCGGGTCGCCTGTTCCAGGAAACCGCTCGCGGAGAAGCCGCTCATCAGGGCCACGCTGGCGCCTACCGCGATAGCCGAGGCGAAGGAGTAGTACTGCGCGTTGGCGTGGAAGAGGGGGAGGACGACGAGCTGCCGGTCATCGGCGTCGAGCGCGGAGGCTGCGGCCATGACCTCCCCTGCGAAGGCGTAGTTCGCCTGCGTCACCACGACGCCTTTGGGCTCCGAGGTCGTCCCGGACGTGAACATCACGGCAGCTCGAGTACTGCCGCTGACACCGGCGGCTGTGGTCACCGCCGGTCGCGAGCCCCGTAGCGGCGAGACGTCGCTGTCCGACTCGTCGACGGCAACGACGTCACAGGGCAACCCCGAGCTGGCCACGCCCTCGCGATAGACCTCCTCGCCCCTCAGTGAGCAGACGCCGAGCACCGCCTTCGACCTGTCGAGGTGCGCGGCGATCTCACGAGAGGCGGATCTCGGGTCCGAGGGGACCATGCAGGCGCCGAGTCGGGCCGCCGCGAGCCACAGTGCGACGAACGCCGGCGAATTCGCCAGGCAAAGGTGAAGCGAGTCACCCTGTCTGAGCCCACGCGCGGAAAGCTCGCCCGCGACGTCGGCCACGACCCGGTCGAATTCCGCGTAGGTCCAGGTCCGCGTGGATCCGGTGGCGTCCTCGAATACGAGGAAAGGCCGATTGCCGACGGCGTGCACGGCGCGCGTCCAGCGTCCGGCGAACGTGGCGTCGCCGATCGTCACGGCGCGGCCTTGACCTCCGGCTCAGTGTGCTCGACCTCCGGCCCAGCCTCCGGCTCGACCTCCGGCGCAGTGTCCTCGACCGAGCCGAAACCGCCGCCGCCGGGGAGCTCGAGTCGCACGACATCGCCCGGCTGCAAGTCGATGCGCTTTTGGGTTCGTACTGGCTCACCGTTGACGAGAAACGACCCGACGGCTCCACCGCCGCCCCCGAACACGCCCGCCGGGTGGTGTGCGAGCCTGCTCGTCACAGCGTTCAAGGTCCAGGAACGCTCGTTCTCGACGGTGAACTCGATCACCTGACCGAGACCGCCGGGCTGGGCTCCGCTGCCTCCCGAGCCCGGCCGCAGCTCCTTTCGGCGGAAGATGATGGGCGCCGTCGACTCGACGACCTCGACCGGCACCGAAGCCACGCCGGTGGGATAGCTCGTCGCGGAGAGGCCCGGTTTGGAGGCTCGGGCTCCGACGCCCCCTGCGTAGTTGAACATCGAGGTGATGAATGGTCTGCCGTCCGCCCGGCTGCCGCTCACCTGGCAGGTCCACACGGCCCCCGCACCCTCGGCAATGACCTTCTCGGGAACCACCTGGGCCAGCGCGCCGAGGAGGGGCATCGGCAGGAACATGCCCACCACGTGGCGCGCGGTGCACGGCGAGGGCGACTGGGCGTTGACGATGCTGCCGACAGGCGCTCGGACTTCGATCGGCGCAAGGCTGCCGGCGTTGTTCGGGATCTCGGGGTTGAGCACACTCCGAAGGGTGAATGTCGTGTAGGCGTGGGTGTAGTTCTTCACGACGTTGATGCCCGCCGGACTCGCGCCAGAGGAGCCCTCGTAGTCGACAAGGATGCTGCCGGCCGCCGCATCAACGGTGAGCGCGACCTTGATCTCGATCTCTGAGCCGTCTGCGAGGTCCAGTGTCGACGACGCGACGTACGTCCCGCCCGGGAGCAGGCGGATCGCCCGACGGGTCGCCTCCTCCGAGCGGCTGATGATCTCGTCGGCGAGCGACTCGATGTCCGCGAGCCCGTGCGCGTCGCAGAGCAGGTTGAGTCGGCTGGCGCCGACCTCGCCCGAGGCCATCTGGGCGTGGAGGTCACCTGCCATGTGCTCGGGCTGGCGGACGTTCGCGAGGATGAACTTCCAGACGTCGCTGCTTCGCTTGCCTCCCACCATGAGCTTGGTGATCGGGATCCAAAGCCCCTCCTCGAATACGTCTCGCGCACCCGCGCCGATCCCGTAGCCGCCGACGTCGGTGTGATGGATGGTCGAGCCGAAGAGGCCGATCACCCGGTTGTTGCGCCAAACCGGCACGAGGACGGTGACGTCGAGGAGCTGACCGGCCGTCTTGTAGGGATCGTTCGTGATCAGGACGTCGCCCTTGTCCAGCGAGTCGACGGGGTACTCCTCGAGGATCGTTGCCGCTGCGACGGCGAGCGAGTTGATGTGGCCGGGAGTGCCCGTGACGGCCTGGGCAACCATGCGGCCGCGCCGGTCGAAGAGCGCGTTGGCGAGATCGCCCGCTTCTCGCACGATCGGGCTGAAGGCCGCCCGTTGCAGCGCTCTTGCCTGCTCGTTCACGGTGTTGACGAGGCTCTCCCAGAGAACCTCGAGCTCGATCGCGTCCAGCGTCATTTCGCCTCCACGTGAGTCGCGACGAGCGAGCCGTCCGGGTTCATCTCGGCTCGCCAGCCGGGCCGGAGCACACAGGTCGTCTCCCGTTCTTCGACGATCGCCGGACCGTGGAGGACCGCGCCGACGCCGAGGGTTGAGCGTTCGTAGATCGGGGTGTCGACGGCGGGACTGCCTCTGCGGAACACGACCGGTCGGCGGCTCTTCTCCGCGAGCTCGCCCTGCTGGGCATCGAGCGGCGCCAGGTTGAGGCTCGGCTCCGGCGCGGAAGCCGACACACGCCAAGTGACGACCTCGACAGGAACGTCGGGGATCGTCATCCCGTAGACCGCGGCGTACTCGCGGCCGAACAGAGCATCCACCTCGGTAACGGTGACTGGCCAAGTCTCCCCTCCGCCCAGCCAGACGGTGATCTCGTTTCCTTGGCCGTGGTACCGGGCGTCGATCCCGTACCGGAAGCTGACCTGGTCACGGGGAACGCCGGCAGCCGCCAGCACGCGACGCCCCTCCGTGCGCATCTCTTCGAGCAACTCGTCCCGCTCCGAATCCGACACGTCCGCCAGGGTCCGCACGAGGCTGCGGGCGAGGTCGATCCGCACCGGCGTCACCAACGTGCCGAACGCCGAGAGCACGCTCGCATGTGCCGGGAAGATGACTCGTGGCGACTGGAGGAGCTCTGCCACTCGGCAGCCGTGGACCGGCCCGGCTCCGCCGAAGACGATGAGCGAGACGCCACGGAGGTCAGCTCCCCGCTCGACCGCATGCATGCGCGCGGCAGCTGCCATGTTCTGGTTGACGAGCTCGTCGATGCCGGCCGCGATCTCGATCCCGGCGCGGTCGAGCTGCTCGGCCAGCTTGCCGACAGCGATCGCTGCTGCCTGCGCATCGAGCTTCATGTCCCCACCGAGGAAATACCCCGCGTCGAGCTTGCCGAGGAGCAGGTCGGAGTCGGTCACCGTGGGAGCGGTACCGGCGCGCCCGTAGCACGCGGGGCCGGGTTCGGCTCCCGCCGACTCGGGCCCGACCTTCAAGAGGCCGAGGTCACCGACACGAGCAATGCTGCCCCCACCGGCGCCGATCTCGACCAGGTCGACAGAGGGGACGGCGACGGGCAGGCCTGAGCCCTTTTTGAACCGGTACATCCGGGCGATCTCGAAATCGATCGTCAAGGTCGGCTCGAAGTCCTCGATCAGGCAGGACTTGGCCGTCGTGCCACCCATGTCGAAGCAGAGCAGCCGGCTCTCCCCGAGCCGCTTGGCGTGCCACGCGCCCGCGAGCGCGCCAGCTGCCGGCCCGGACTCCACGAGCCGGACCGGCTTCAGCGCCGCTTCGTCCGCCGAGACGACGCCGCCATTCGACAGCATGATGAGCAGCGATCCCCCGAAGCCCTCGTCCGCGAGCCACTGCTGGAACTCGCCGAGGTAGCGGCCGATCACGGGCATCGTGACGGCGTTGCAGGCCGTCGTCACCATCCGGGGGTACTCGCGGATCTGGGGCGCAACCTCGCTCGAGACACAGGTTGGGACGCCGAGCTGCTCCGCGACCGCCGCCGCGATGCGGCGTTCGTTCAAGGGATTCGCGTAGGAGTGCAGGAGGCAGATGGCCACGCACTCCGGCTCGATGGTCGCGAGCTGGCCGACGAGCTCGCGGATCGCATCGTCGTCGGGCCGGCGGAGGATCTCACCTTCGAAGGTCGTCCGCTCGTCGATCTCGAACGTGTGGTGCCGGGGGATCGGCGGTTCGGGGAACTCGATCTGCAGGTCGTACATGTCATAGCGGTGCTCGTTGCGTATGAGGAGCGTGTCGGCGAAGCCGGCGGTCGTCACGAGTGCCGCGATGGCCGTCTTCCGTTCGATGAGGGCATTGGTGATGAGCGTCGTGGCATGCACGATCGGAGCAACGATGTCGCTGGGCAGGAGCCCGGCCTGCGAAAGAGCCCGGGTGACCCCGCGCTGAACGCCCTCGAGGGGATTCGCCGGCGTCGTGAGTGTCTTGTCGACCACGACCCGACCACTGTCGGCATCGAGGAGCACGACATCGGTGAACGTCCCCCCGATGTCGACCGCCAGCCGCCAGTCAGCCACCGCGGTACTCCTCGCGCGGGGGCGAGAAGATGTCGAGGATCCAGGTCTCGCCGTGCTCGGGGTCACCGACGAAACGGCTGTCCCCGTGAGGATAGGCCTGAGGTGCCCAGTAGACGTCCCCGGGCCGAAGCAGGGTCCGCTTCTCGGAACCGAGGCGGAAGTCGAGCTGCCCGGCGAGGATCACACCGAACTGCTCGTTATGGGGGTGGCCGTCATAGGGGGTCGGCCCTTTGCCCTCCTCGATCCTCCAAAAGCAGAGCATCAGGTCGTCGCCGGTGAGGATCCTCCGGCGGAAACCCGGGGAGACCTCCTTGAAACTGGCATCGTCGAGCTGCCATGCGTGGTCGTTGCCGTTGATCACTTCCACCTCCACTCTGACGGGCTGTCTAAAGGGTGTTTCAGGTCATCCGGGAGATCATGTCCGTCTCGACCTGGCGAAGGTGATCCGCGACAGCAGATGCCGCGAACGCGGCGTCGCCTTGTCTCAGCGCGTTCGCGATGGCGCGGTGCCCGAGGGTCGACACTTTGATCAGTTTCTTCACGGTGAGTTGGTTGCCGGTCGCGGTGAGCAGCGAATCGAATTCGTAGGACCGGAACAGGGACTCCAGCACTTTGCCGTAGAGCTCCGCGAGCAGCTCGTTCCCGCTCGCCCTGGCGACCGCCCAATGGAATTCGCGGTCGAGCGCCCGAAACTCCTCGAGCGGCAGGCCAGCATGGAAGCGGTCCGCGATCTCGCAGATCTCCTCGATGTCGATCGCCCTGGCTCTGGACGCGGCGAGCTCGGCAAGTGGGACCTCAATGATCCGACGGACCTCGAAGAGCTCCTGCACCCTGCGTTTTCGGGCGTCCGACTCCCCGACGGCGAAGTCCGGGAACCGCTCGGCGACGTGCAGGCGGTTACCTCGGCGCTCGACCGCGCCGACACCGGCGAGACCCTGCACCGCTTCGCGGACCGACGTCCTCGCCACCCCGAAGTCGCTCGCGAGCTCCCGCTCGGAGGGGAGCGGCGCACCTGGGAGCAAGTCGCCGCGCCGGATGCTGAGCAGGAGGGCATCCCGGATCTCCTCGGAGATGGTTCGGCGGGAGACCGGCTCGAAGCGGGGACGAGCGTCCGTCACGAGTCGGCGGAGCTCTGCATCGAGAAACGGGCCCTCTCCGACGTGAGGTCGAGCGGCCGGATGATCGCCTCGTGCTCCTCCTCACCCCACATCTCGGCGGGGACGAGCCACATGACTTCGAACTCGAGACCGTCGGGATCCTTGGAATACACGCTCTTGTTCGCCCCGTGATCGCTCATCCCGACGAATGCCCCAGCCTTGACGAGCCGGTCCTTCAGCTCCTCGAGCTCCTCGAGAGAGGGCACTTCCCAGGCGATGTGGTAGAGGCCGACCGTGCTCTGGCCGGCTTCGGACGGTCCAGCGGCCGAGCCGATCGTGAAAAAGGCGATGTCGTGGTGGTTGCTCGAGCAAGGAGCGCGCATGAACACGAAGCGACCCTGCGGATCGTCGATGACCCGGCGGAAGCCGAGCAGCTCCTCGTAGAACTCCGCGGTGCGTCGTGCGTCGCGCACGTACAAGACGGCATGATTCATTCCGGTGACGCCCATCGCGGCGGTGCTCCCTTCGGCGGTCTCTTTGGCGCGCTAGCGTACCCCCAGTTAACCTTGAAGTCAGACGGTCTGACCATCAGACCATGGGCCGGCCTCAGCCGCAGACCACCGGATGCAGTGGGAAGAAGGCCAGGGATGAAGACGGCCGGAGTCAGCCACACGGACGTGGACAGGTCGGCACGATTCGTGGACACCAGGCAGCAAGCGCGGCGCCGTTGACGCCCGAGCAAGGAGCCGTCCTCGGCGTGGCGGGCCTCCTCGGGGGTGCGGTGAACAGTGTCGCGGGCGGTGGGTCGCTCATCTCCTTCCCGGCCCTGCTCGCGGTGGGCTACCCGAGCGTCTCCGCGAACGTGACCAACGCCGTCGCCCTTTGGCCGGGCTACGTAGGCGGCGCGGTCGCCTACCGCCGGGAGCTGGAGGGCCAGCGCTCGCGCGCGACCGTTCTGGGCACGACCTCCATCGTCGGGGCCGCTGGTGGGTCGGTGCTCTTGCTCACGACGCCCGCCGGGGTCTTCAAGGCCGCTGTGCCATGGCTGATCCTGCTCGCGTGTGCGCTGTTCGGATTCCAGCCGCTGGCGACCCGGGCGCTGGCGCACAGAGAGGCTCCGTCCAAGGAGCACCGCTCGGTCGGGCTTCACGCCGCGGTCTTCCTCAGCGCGGTCTATGGTGCCTACTTCGGCGCAGGGCTCGGCATCGTGCTCCTGGCGGTCCTCGCGATGACGCTGACGGACGGCCTGCAGAAGCTCAACGGCCTGAAACAGGTCCTTTCCGTCGCCATCAACTCCGTCGCCGTCGTCGCTTACGGCGTTTTCGGACCGGTCCAATGGACCGCGGTCGGAATTATGGCCGTGACCAGCCTCGTCGGCGGCCGCTTGGGCGGGGGATTCGCGCGCAAGCTGAATCCGACCGTGCTTCGCGTCCTCGTCCTGGCGTTCGGCGTCACCGTCGGTTGCGTCCTTCTCGCCCGTCAATGACCCCGGCGCCCGAGCGACCGCCCGCAAGACGACTGACGCCGGCGCCCGAGCAACCGCCGGCAAGACGACTGACGCCGGCGCCCGAGCAACCGCCCGCCGGACCAAAGGAGGCCCTATGCCCGTGACCCTGGAGGCTGAATTCAGTCCCGGCATGCCGCTCGGAGACTGTGTGCAGCTGGCCAAGCTCATCGAAGAGGTGGGTTTCGACCGCCTCGGCATCTCCGACGTCGTCCTGTGGCACGACACGTTCGTCGTTCAGGCCCTTTGCGCGCAAGCTACCGAACGGGTCCTCATCGGCTGCATGGTGACCAATCCGTACTCGCGCCACCCTGCAGTGCTGGCGGCGGCGGTCGGCAGCCTGGCCGAGCTCAGTGGCGGGCGTGCCTTCCTCGGCATCGGCGTCGGGTCCGGTCTCGAAGCCGTGGGGATCGGCTATGAGCGACCAGTCGCCACGCTGCGAGAAGCAGTTTCGATCATCCGCAAGCTCCTCGACGGCGATGAGGTCGACTTCGAAGGCGAGATCTACCGTCTGTCCGGGGCAAGGTTGCGTCTTCCGCCGCACCATCGCGTGCCGATCGCGATCGGCACGCGCAGTGAAGGCGTCATGGCACTTGCCGGCGAGCTGGCTGATGCTGCTCTCGTCGGGGCGCGGTACCTCTCGGCGCAGCTCGCCGACAAGTACCGCTCTTGGGTCGCCCAGGGCGAGAGGCGATCAGGGCGCGGGCCTGGCGACGTCGAGATCGCACCGCGCCTGACGTTGTGCGTCTCGCACGACGCGCCCGCCGCTTACCGGACGATGCGACGAGACACTGCTGAGTTCCTCGTGACGCTCCACCCGGACGACCTCGATCTCGAGCCTGCCCGTTTCGAGGCGATCTCGGCAGCTCTCGGCAACGCGCGCGGGTGGTACTTCGACCCAGAGGCGTTCCATCCGCCCGAGCTCGAGGAGTTGGTGGACGACGAGCTCGTACGGCAGTTCTCGATTTGCGGATCGCCGGGCGAAGTCGTGGACCAGCTCCGACGCATCGCTGACATGGGCTTCGGGAGCTTCAGCTTCAAGCTCGCGCCGGTGAGGCGACCAGGCTCCACCATGTCCGACGGCTTGCGTGAGACGGTGACCTCGTTCGCCGAGGTGCTGGCCGAGGTCCGTGCGCTCGCGTGAGCCTCGAGCCGGCCGGTCACACGCTGGCGGGTTCCACGGCCCCGATGAGCGCCGCGCCCGACACGGGTCTTCCTCGTCGGACCACGACGCGATCGGGGCTCTGCCCGACGATCGCCTCGGCGAGTGATCCGGCTCGCACCAGGGTGAAGTCCGCATCGTTGCCCGGCTCCAAGGCGGCTTGCCTGAGGCCCAACAGCGTGGACGAGTGCACGCTGACCAGGTCGAGCGCACGCGCCAGGCTGTCGTCGGTCCGCCAACCCGCGAGGTATGCGGCGAGGCAAGCTCGCTCGAGGGGATCACCGCGCCCGAACGGCGACCAGGAATCCCGGATGTTGTCCGAGGCGACGACCACGTTCACTCCGCGGTCCGACAGTGCAGCCACGGGAGGGCAGAGCCCTTCGCCGGGCAAGCTGGTCACGACGGACACCCCGGCGGCCGCGAGCGCGTCGGACACGAGATCGAAACGTGCGCGATCGCCGGCATACAGGTCGGCGAGGGCGAATCCGTGGCTCACCGCGGCCTTGCCGCTCAGACCCGCGAGGGTCACCAGCTCGGCGAGGTGGAGCAACGTCGTCGCGCCCTCCTCGCCGCGCTCGTGGAGATGGACGTCCAGCCCGCGCCCGAATTCAGCTGCGAGCGCGATCACGACTCCGAGCTGCCCCGCCCGGTCGCCATCGAGGCTGTGCGGATCGAGGCCCCCCACGACGTCGCATCCGCCGGCGACCGCCGCCCGCATTGCTTCAGCGGCGCCCGCCGCCCGCATCACGCCCTCCTGAGGAAACGCGACAAGTTGCAGATCCACCAGATCCTTGAACCGCTCCCGGATCGCGAGCAGGGGCTCGAGCCGGGAGAGTCCCAAGCTGCCGGAGATGTCGACGTGACTCCGGACGGCGGTGACGCCCCGGCTCACGAGATGGTCGAGCAGGGCGCGGGCTCGTGCCGCGGTCGGCTCCAAGGATGGATCGTCCAAGACTGCCCTTTCGATGGCGACACGGTCGAGCAGGCTGGCCGCCGAACGATGTGGCAGCCAGGCCGAGCCCCACAGCGTCTTGTCGAGGTGGACGTGCGCATCCACCAGGCGCGGCACCATCACCCAGCCGCGGGCGTCCCAGACGGTAGAGCCGGACTGCGCGTTGGCGCGGAGCTCAGACGCTTGCCCGGCTGCCAGTACCTTGAGCACGGTCCCCTCACCGGTCACGACCGAGCCTCGCGCGCCCGAGGAGAGTGTCGCGCCCCACCAGATCTGCGCGTCCGGTCCGTACGGCACGGCAAGCATCCTACCCAGCATCGATTTTTCGAGGCCTCCCGTGCCATACTCGGGCGCCAAGTCCACCTGAGCCCGTGAGCTGTATGTCAGGTGACAGTGTCGAGCTGCCTAACCGGCCAGTCCGCAGAGAGGTTGCAACCATGAGCGCGCAGGTTCCTCGTCGTCTCGACCACGCGGCGATCTACTGCAGCGACATCGACCGTTCGATCGAGTGGTACTCGCGCGTGCTCGGCCTCACGCTGGCCTACCAAGGTCCGATCGGCGCGTTCTTCGACGTGGGAGACACCATCCTCGGTCTCCGTCAGGCACGCAAACGCCTTGAGGGACTCTCGGAGCAGCACCTCGCGTTCGCGGTCGACGACGTCGAGGCGACCTACGCCCAAGTCACGGCCCACGAGGTAACCATCTTGGAAAAGGGCGTCATCACGCAGGGCTACATCGTCGGTCAGCGGTTCTTCGACGTGGCCGGGCCGGACGGCGAGGACATCGAGTTCGTGCAACGGGCCAACATCGCGATCAACCCGGCAACGCTCCATCCCGGTGGCTGAAGCGCTCGGGCACGTGCCTCGGTCAGCCGCCGCACGAGCTGGTACCCGCTCGTGCTTGCACGCCGTCTGACGATCCGGCCATGAGCTCAGCCCGGCGGTACCTGCTCGGCATCGACATCGGGACGACGGCCACCAAGTGCGTGCTGTGCCGCGAGAACGGGACGGTGGTGGCGGTCAGTGAGCGCTCCTGTTCCGTGCAGTCCCCCAGCGCGGGGTTCGCGGAGATGGACCCCGAGCAGTGGTGGGCCAACGTCTGTGCGCTGGTGCCCGAGCTGCTTGCCGAGGCGGGTGCACGAGCCGGCCAGGTCGAGGCAGTCGGGGTGAGCGGCATGGTGCCGGCGCTCGTCGTGGTCGACGACGGCCTCGTGCCCCGGTACCCCTCGATTCAGCAAAACGACGCCCGCGCGTCAGCAGAGATCGCCCACATGCGTCGCGCGGTGCCCGACTTCGTCGAGCTCACGGGCGCCGCCGTCAGCGCTCAGAGCATCGGGCCGAAATGGCAATGGCTTGCCCGTCACGCGCCCGATGTGGCAGAGGGGACCACGTGCGTGCTCGGGTCCTACGGGTGGGTGATCGCGCGGCTCACGGGGCGCCCGGTAGCCGACGCGAACTGGGCAATCGAAAGCGGGCTGAGCCGCTTGGGCACCGACGCCTGGGACCACCGCCTGTGAGCGATGTGCGGTCTCGACCCCTCGATGCTCCCCGAGATTGTCTCCCGCAACGAGATCGTCGGTGAGGTCACCGCGGCGGCAGCCCGGGCTTCTGGCCTTATGGCGGGGACGCCGGTGAGCTCGGGCTACGCAGACCACGTCGCGTCGGCGTTCGCGAGCGGCGCACTCGAGCCCGGCGACGCGCTCTTCAAGCTCGGGGGTGCGGCGGACATCCTTGTCGTCACGAGTGCTCCGTCGGTTGACGAACGGCTCTTTCTCGACGTCCACCCATCGCAGGGCCGGTGGCTGCCGAATGGCTGCATGGCCACCTCAGGTGCAGCGCTTCGCTGGTTCCAGAGACAGTTCGCCCCGGACACCTCACTTTCGACCCTGGACGAGGAGGCGGACGCCGTCGGGCCGGGCGCTGGCGGTGTCCTGGCTCTGCCCTACCTGCTCGGAGAGAAGACGCCGATGAACGACCCGATGCTTCGCGGTGCCTTCGTGGGGTTGCATCTCGGCCATCAGCGTGGGCATCTTCATCGGGCGCTGCTCGAATCGGTCGCGTTCGGTTTCCGCCATCACGTCGAGGTCTTCGACGATCTCGGTATCTTGCTGCGAACCTGCCGCGTCACCAACGGCGGCTCCAGGTCCCGATTGTGGAAGCAGATCCTCGCTGACACCCTGGCGCGACCGCTCGAGTCGGTCCGGGCACACCCCGGGTCGAGCTGGGGCGCGGCTCTGTTGGCGGCAGGGGCGATCGGAACCGCTGATCCTGAAGACCTCGTGCGGGCCCATCTGGAAGTGGAGGCCGTCGTCGAGCCTCGGCCGGGCAACCTGAAGCGATACAGCGACATGTACGAGATCTACCGAGAGACGCAACGGGCGACGACTCCGGTCTCCCATGCCCTCGCGAGACTGGAGGCTTGGTGACCAGCCCGGATACTGCCCGCCTGGCAGGGCGCAACGCCGTCGTGACCGGAGCCGGCAGGGGAATCGGCGCAGCGATCGCCGTCGAGCTCGCGGACCGTGGCGCGCTCGTTGCCGTCACCGATGTCGACCTCGAGGCTGCAAGAGGGACGCTGGGCCGGATCGAGGAGCGGGGAGGTCACGGCATCGCGCTCGGCTGCGACGTCACCGACGCGGTGTCGATCTCACTGGCGGCAACCGAGGCCGAGGAGGCTCTCGGGTCACTCACCACCTGGGTGTCGAACGCGGGCGTGTCCACGATGGCGCGCTTCGGGGACATCACGAGAGACCAGTGGCAGTACGTGTTCGACGTCAACGCCATGGGCGTCTTCCTGTGTGGCCAGGAGGCCTCGCGCCGCTTCGAGGGCGGAGGCGTCATCGTCAACGTGGCGAGCATGGCCGGCAAGCAGGGGCGTGTCCCGTTTCTCGCGCACTACGTCGCGTCGAAGTTCGCCGTGGTCGGTCTGACCCAGGCGATGGCCTATGAGCTCGCCCCGAGGGGCATACGGGTCAATGCGGTATGTCCTGGTTTCGTGGCGACATCGATGCAGGAGCGTGAGGTGGAGTGGGAGGCGAAGCTCCGGGGGATCGACCACGAGGCCGTCCGTGGCCTCATGATCGGCGAGACGCCGCTCGGCCGCCTGGAGACTCCCGAGGACGTCGCGGTCGTGGTCGGCTTCCTCTGCGACGACGACAGCCGTTTCATCACCGGTGAGGCCGTGGCCGTCAACGGTGGCGCCTACATGGACTAAGAGCCTTAGGGCGACGCCCCTTCGCCGCTCGCGCCGATCGACGGGCAGCTGCTCTCTGGCACCGCCAGCACCTCTCGGTTGACGTCCACCCGGACGATCTCGACGCCTGCAGCCTCTGCGGCCCGCAACGTGGCGTCCGATCGCGGAGCGTTCGTGACGAGAGCGTCGAAATCCGTGATCGGTCCGATCGTTGCGAAGAAGACCTTTCCGAGCTTGGAAGCATCCGCCAGGATGATCCGACGGCGCGCGGCGCCGATCGCCGCCCGCTTGACTCGGGCGTCGTCAGGGTTGAAATCGGTCGCGCCCGGCACGGCCGCGACCCCAGCTACGCCGATGAACGCGAGATCGCAGTTCAAACTCGCAAAGGCATCCTCGGCCATGCCGCCAGTGAGGGAGAGCTCCCCCGCGCGCACCTCGCCTCCGGTCAGCACGACCCGGATGTTCACCACGCTCCCGAGCTCGACCGCGACTCGGAGGCTGGCCGTCACCACTGTCAGCCGTGGTCGTGCGCGCAGCGCTCTCGCCAGCTCGAGCGCCGTCGTGCCGACATCGATGAACAGCGTGTCGCCGTCGTTGACGAGCGCGGCGGCGGCCTGTCCGATGGCGACTTTCGCTGCACCGGCCGAAGCCTGACGAAACGCGAACGGCGGCTCGTACGAGCGGCTCGTGACCGAGATCGCACCACCGCGGACGCCCCGGAGGTGGCCGCCGAGCGAGAGATGCTCGACGTCACGACGAACGGTCATCTCCGAGACCCCGAAGTTGGCGGCGAGCTCGGCAAAGGTGACCTCGCCGCGGTCGGAGAGCTGGCGAAGGATCTCGTGGCGCCGCTCGGCCGGCTTCATCGAACTCGCGATCGTCACCAGCTGTCGCCTGATGCCCGTGGCACGGAGAATTCGCTCTCGTGGGTATCGCTAGGTTTTCTCACAGAAGCGTTGTGAAATTCTCTCATGAGTTCTCGAGGTTGCATGATACGCTCGCCGGGCGTGCAGGACCGATTTCGACAGATCTTCGCGGGGGTCGACCGCCCGCTGATCGCAATGGCGCATCTCGCAGCTCTGCCGGGGGCGCCGCTCTACGATCGCCGGCGCGGCTTGCCCGGAATTCTGAGCGACGTCCGCCGTGACCTGGACGTTCTCCTCGGTGGCGGGTTCGACGCCGTGCTCTTTTGCAATGAGAACGACCGGCCGTACCAGTTGCGAGCGAGTCTCGGGTCGGCGGCGATCATGGCGAGGGTGGTTGCCGAGTGCCGGCCTGATGGCCTGCCTTTCGGCGTGGACTTCCTATGGGACGCGCAATGTGCGCTCGCGGTCGCGGCGGCGACGGGCGCCGCGTTCATGCGCGAGGTCGCCACGGGGCTGTGGGAGTCCGATATGGGGCGGCTCGCCCCGGACGCGGGAAAGCTTCTGCGGGAGCGCACGGTCCTCGACGCCGAGAGCGTCGCCGTCTTCATGAACGTGACTCCCGAGTTCGCGTCCGGCATCGGCACCCGCAGCCCGGCACAGGTGGCTCTTTCGGTCGCCGTTTCCAGCCTCGCGGACGCGATCCTTGTCTCGGGTCCCATGGCCGGAGCCGAACCGGAGCTCTCGCTCGTGGCCGAGATCCGCGAGAGCGTCCCCGCGGAGGTGCCGGTGCTCCTCAACACCGGAGCTCGGGCCTCGAGCATCGCCTCTTACCTCAAGTTCGTCGACGGCTGCATCGTCGGCAGCGATCTCAAAGTTGACGGCAACACCTGGAACCCCGTCGACCCCGAGCGCGTGAAGCGCTTCGTCGAGGCGGCGAGAGCGGCGTGAGGAACCTGACCGGCTTGCTGCGGTCCGGGGTTCGGGAGGAGCGCGCATGTTCACTGGTCTGATCGAAGAGATGGGAACCTACGAGGGCCATGAGGGCGACCGGTACCGGATAAGGGCGTCGCTCGTGCTCGAGGACGCCAAGATCGGCGACTCGATCGCGGTGAACGGGTCATGCCTCACCGTCGTCGCGCGGGCCTCCGACGTCTGGGAGGCGGATGTTACGGCCGAGACCGTCAGCCGCACCACCCTCGGCCTCCTGCAGCCGGGCGACCCGGTGAACCTCGAGCGAGCCCTACGGGCAACCGACCGCCTCGGCGGGCACATCGCGCAGGGCCATGTCGACGCGATCGGGGAGGTGCTCGCGGCGCCACCCGACTTCCGCGTCCGGATTCCGCCCGACCTCACCCGCTATTGCGTCGAAAAGGGCTCGATTACCGTTGACGGCGTGAGCCTGACGATCTTCGATGTAGGCGACGACAGCTTCACTGTCGCAGTGATCCCGCACACCTCGGAGGTGACGACGATCGGACGGCGTGAGCCGGGCGACAAGGTGAACATCGAGGTCGATGTTGCCGCAAAACAAATCGAGAAGCTGCTCAGCCCTTATCTCGCAAGACTGAAGTGACGATGTTCGGCAGCTCACAGCCCGGCACTTCGGTGGCGCCCTCGCCCGGCGACGCCCTGCGGACGAGGAGCGGGCCGGGGATCGCCATCGATCACGTGAGCAAGCGTTTCTTCCACAAAGGCAGGCCCGTTCCGGCCCTGAAGGACGTCAGCCTCTCGGTGCCACCAGGGGAGTTCCTGAGCCTCATCGGCCCGAGCGGGTGTGGGAAATCCACGCTGCTGCGGCTCATCGGCGGGCTCCTCGCCCCCGATACCGGCGAGGTGCGCATCGGCGACGCCACTCCTGCCGAAGCTCGCGCGGCGAAATGCTTCGGTCTGGTGCCGCAGGCTCCTGCGCTGTTGCCCTGGCGCAACGTCCTCGACAACGTCACGCTCTTGCGCGACGTTGGCCGCTCGCCGGTTCGCCGCCGGAAGCACGCCTCGGTGGGTGCTGGCGCAGACCAGGCCCGTGACCCGCTGATGCTTCTCGAGCAAGTCGGCCTCGCGCAGTTCGCGCAGTCGCTGCCCAAGGAGTTGTCCGGCGGCATGCAGCAGCGGGTGAGCCTCGTCCGTGCCTTCGTCCTGGGTGCGCCGATCCTCCTCATGGACGAGCCGTTCGCCGCGCTCGACGAGATCACGCGGAACGCCATGCGCTACCAGTTGCTCGAGGTCTGGGGACAGACGAACACGACCGTGGTCTTCGTCACCCACTCCATCGCCGAAGCGATCATCCTTTCGGACCGTGTGGTGACCATGGCGGCGCGCCCGGGCCGTGTTGCGGCAACAGAGCAGATCAGGCTGCCACGCCCACGGACCGAGGACATGGAGGACTCACAACAATTCGCGGAGCACGCGCAGCGTGTCAAGACCTCCTTGAGGGAGAGTTGGGCGTGATGAGTAACCTCACCCAGACCCAGGTGGACAGCGCCGCGGCTCTGGAGAACGAGGCTCAGGTCGCGCTCGAAGAGGCGATTCGACCCAAGCCTCGCTTGATGCGGCGGATGACTCGTACCGTCCTGCCGGGTGTGATCGCGTTCGCGGTGCTTTTCGGTATCTGGCAGGCCGGCGTCGACATCTCCCATATCAGCCCGATCGAGCTCGTCGGCCCGTTGTCGATCTTCCGAGAGCTTTGGCACAATCCGAGCCTGTACTGGGACAGCGCCTGGGTTACCGGTCAGGAGGCCTTCTGGGGCTTCCTCGTCGCCTTCGTCGTCGCGATCGGAGCCGCGATCGTCATCGCGCACTCCAAGATCATGGAACGTGCGCTGACTCCACTCGTCGTGATGCTCCAGGTGACACCTGTCATCGCGCTTGGCCCCCCTCTCGTCATCTGGCTGGGCTTCGGTCCCCAGCCGAAGATCGTGATGGCAGCGCTCATCACGTTCGTTCCTCTCCTCACGAACGCGGCCGTCGGATTCCGCGCGATCGACCCGAGCACGCTAGAGGTGATGAGGTCGGTGAACGCCAACAAGGTGGACGTCTTCCTTCGGCTACGTGTCCCGCACAGCCTCCCTTACGTCCTCGCCGCGACCAAGATCTGCATCGGGCTGGCGCTGATCGGCGCCGTGGTCGCCGAGTTCTTCGGCTCGTCCGCCGGTCTCGGCTACGTCATGGTCAGCGGCCAGAAGAACCTGGACGTCTACGAGG
>Ga0209415_10001404_pt1 | contig 46239 bp, 45 predicted proteins | sample PeaSoiSIISIP2007_FD_187696 | JGI IMG/M metagenome (GOLD analysis project Ga0209415, IMG submission 187696) | Peat soil microbial communities from Weissenstadt, Germany - SII-SIP-2007 (SPAdes) (version 2) | ecosystem: Environmental > Terrestrial > Soil > Wetlands > Peat | place: Germany... | reverse complement strand
TATGCGCTCGGCGGGACCCTGGGACGCACCCACGAAGCCCCCTTCCCGGGCGCGCTCGGTCAGTCCGGCGCGGACCAGGCCGAGGCAGTCTCCGACGGGAACTCCGCCCGCCGGCCCGTAGCCCTCGGAGCCAGTCACGTGATCGCCGGTCCCCTGTGCCCCAGCTCCCCGACAGCTCCTCAAGACCCCCTCGCTGGTCGAGGAGACGACGCAGGACCGAGGTGAAACTCTCCCCCGCCCTCTTTTCCTGCATCAGCGCATCGTACACGGTCTTCTGCACGGCGATATTCCGAGAAGGCATACATATGCATACTCATATGTTGTACTTAACAGGTCCCTCGATGGGAACGAACTTTCTGGCTCTATCCGATCCTCGAGTGGCGGCCGCCGGTACGTAACTCGGGAGAAGGTGTTCGCCCCGGTTGACCTGGGATCTTCGAGGGAGACGATGCGCAGAATGAAGGGAGGTTCTGGAGCCGTGACCGCGGGAACGCCGAGAGCACAAGGGCTTTGAATTCAGGTCGGTCCCCCGCGGCGTGAGCGGGCCTCGGCGCCGACTGGTCGTCCTCGGACTGGATTCGGTTTCCCCGGACCTTCTCTACCGACGGTTCGCATCGGTTACGCCGCGCCTTCAACGACTGCTTTCTGAGTCGGCGGCTGGGACCCTACGAACGTGTGACCCTCCGATCACGGTTCCCGCGTGGGCGGTGATGTTCTCGGGGGTGGATCCCGGGTCGTTGGGTCTTTACGGGTTCCGACACCGCCGACAAGGGTCGTACGACCGGATGTACATTCCGGACTCCTCGACCGCACTTCGGCCGATGGTCTGGCAGACCCTCTCGAGACTCGGGCGAAGAGTCGTGGTCATGGGAATGCCTCCGGGGTTCCCACCTCCTACACTGAACGGCATCGCGGTCGGGGACTTCCTCACCCCCGAGGGCTCGACCGACTGGGTAACTCCGGCCAGTCTGAGGCCCGAACTCGAGAAGGTCAGCGGCGGACCGTTCTTTGACGTCACCTTCCGAGTCGACGATCGGGCAAAGGTGGGTCGAGAGATTCTCGAGATGACGCAGCGTCGATGGCGGGTCGCGCGCCAACTGTGGAAGAAAGAGCCCTGGGACCTTTTCGTCGTTCACGATATTGGCCCGGACCGAATTCACCACGCGTTTTGGAAGTATTTCGACGCGAACCACCCCAAGCATCCCGAGGCCTCGAACCTCGAACCGGTCGCATCCGAATTCTATCGTCTCCTGGACAAGGAGGTCGGCATCTTTCTCGATGACCTCGGCCCCGAGGTGGACGTGCTCGTTGTTTCCGACCACGGCAGCCAGCCCATGGACGGTTGTTTTTGCGTGAATGAGTGGTTGATCCAGAACGGATACCTGGCGTTGAAGACCCCTGCCCCCGCCGCGGGAATAGCCATCGAGAAGGCGGAAATCGACTGGTCCCGCACTCAGGTCTGGGGCGCGGGCGGCTACTACGCTCGACTCTTCGTTAACGAGCGAGGCCGCGAGCTCCAAGGCATTGTTTCGCCGGCAGAACGAGAATCTCTGGTCGCTCGACTGCGGGCCGACCTGAGCCGGGTGAAAACCCCTTCGGGCAGTCCACTAGGGGTGCGCCTGTTCTCGCCTCAGGAAGTTTACCAGGAGGTCCGCGGCGACCCTCCCGACCTGATGGCGTACTTCGGCGAGGCTCGCTGGAGGTCGGCGGGTTCGGTAGGCCACGGACACCTCTTCCTCGACGAGAACGACACGGGGCCGGACGACGCGGTCCACTCGTTCGATGGAGTCATTGCACACTTCGACCCACGGAACCGGAAACGCCGAGACCTCGGAATACAACAGATCCGGGACGTCGCCCCAACGGTGTACCGCCTCTTCGGCGTGCCCGCCCCCGATTGGGTTCAAGGCCGGCCGATCGCCGGTATCGCGTGATCCCCGAAGGGCGCTGCCGGTTCGACCCTCTCCCTCTTACTCCTAGTTGGCTCATATACATACAATATCTGCGTAGGAGTGAGGCAAATGTCCCCCAGTTCTGCTCAGGTCCGTGCCAAGGCGGCCTTTTTCTCGGCGACCTCCCCGAAGGTCGATCGCCCTCGCCCGCGGGGCGTCACCCACGTGCTCGACCGCCTCGGCCACCTGACCGCCGAGGACCTCGGGTATCTGGCCCCGTACTTCGACGTCGCGAAGATCGGATGGGGGCTGCCCCTGTTGCTCCCTCGGGAGAAGCTTCGCGATCGGATCCGTCTCTATCACGACGTTTCGATCGAGGTCTCCACCGGCGGAACTCTCCTCGAATACGCGGTCGTCCACGACCGGGTCCCTCAGATGATCGAGGAGGCCCGCGAGCTCAAGTTCGACATCATCGAGGTGTCGAGCGGGGTCATCGAGCTCTCCCAGACCCAGATCGATGGTCTCGCCGAGCAGGTCCGAAGCGCGGGTCTCCAATTCTACGTCGAGGTCGGCAAGAAGGACACCCAGCACCAACTTTCACTCAAGGAGACCAACACCCAGATCGCCCGGGCGCGAGCGCTGAAACCCCGCCAGGTCATCATCGAAAGTCGCGAATCGGGGCGGGGAGTCGGTATCTACGACTCGGACGGTGGGATCAAGTGGGATTGGGTGCGATCGATCCTTGCCGAGAGCCCCGCGGACGAGCTCATCTTCGAGGCTCCGATGGAATCCCAGCAGGTGCAGTTGCTCCGCGAGCTCGGAGCCGACGTGAATCTCGGGAACGTGGCGCTCAATTCGGTCGCTCCGCTCGCCTCGGAGAGGCTCGGCCTGCGCGGGGAGACGTTCGGGACGATCCGGCACACCAAGAGCGTCCGGGGGCCGCCGGCGGCCAAATTCCTCTACTTCTTGCTCGAGACTTACCGCGGCCTCGACCAGACTCAGCTCGCGCACATGTCACGGTTGCCGAGGCGTACGGTGCAGAGCGCGCTCGAGTCGCTGCGGCGTCAGGGCCTGGTGCAAGAGGCGATCTCCCTCCACGACTCTCGACGGCGTGAGTATCGACTCTCGTAGGAAGTCGGTGGGGCCGTTCGCGACGGATTCCGAATCGTGACCTAAGAGGGAGAACCCATGGCAGGAACGACGAGACTGGGTCTCTCGGGGCGCGTCGCCGTGGTCACGGGCGCCACTTCGGGGATTGGCAAGGAGGTCGCCCGGGGCCTCGCCCGCACCGGGGCGACCACGGTCGTGGTCGGTCGGGGCGCCGACCGCGCCTCGCGGGTGGCGGCCGAGCTTTCCCAGGAGAGCGGCAATCCGCACGTCGAATCACTGCGCGTCGACGACCTCGCGGTGCTCGCCGACATGCGAGAACTGGCCGCGACTCTTCTCGACCGATACCCCGCCGTTCACATCCTCCTCAACAACGCGGGAGCGTTCCTTCGCCGGCGGGAGGTGACCCCGGACGGGCTCGAGAGGACGTTCGCCCTAAATGTTCTGGCACCGTACGTGCTCACGACCTTGCTGGCTCCGCGGTTGATCGCGAGTGCTCCAGCCCGCGTCGTGAACGTAGCCTCGGCGGCGCATCGAAACGCCCGGGTCGACTTCTCGGACTTGCAATCCGCACGAAGGTACGCGGGCTTCACGGTCTACGGAAGCTCCAAGCTCGAGCTGGTCTGGTTGACGCGGGAATTCGCTCGTCGCCTGCACGGGCGCGATGTGGTCGTGAACGCCGTCCATCCCGGCTTTGTTCGTTCGGGCTTCGGTTTGAATAACGGAGGCGGGACGGCCTTCGCGATGCGGGTCCTCGGGCGTCTCTTTGGCCGCAGCGTGGTTCGGGGCGCGGATACGCCGATCTACGTGGCCAGCGCTCCGGACCTCGCGTCCGTGACGGGAGGTTACTATTCCGACCGAAAGCTCCGAGCCGGGAGCGTGGCCTCCCGCGACGTCGCGAAGGCACGACAATTGTTCGAGGAGTGTTCTCGTCTTTCCGGAATTCCGTCCCTCGTCGGGTGACCGGCCCTCAGCCTACGATGTGACCCGACGGACCGTGTCGGGCGGCCTCGCCGGCGCCGACGAGGGGAGCGTTCTCCCCGAAGCTCGCCACGACCACGCGGGCGACCGCCGCGGGCGGTTGACAGCGGGCTCGGATCGCGGCTTCCACCACGGGCACGAACTCCGGCATGCCCGCGACGACGCCCCCGCCCAAGACCAAGAGGGCCGGATTGAACGCGTTGACGATCCCGACGGCGCCGTCGGCGAGGAATCTCTCGGTCTCCCGCACGAGACGACCCGCCAGCGCGTCCCCGGCCCGATAGAGCTGAAAGACGGTCTGTGCGGTGATCGATTCCGGAGCCCCGGCTCGGGCAACGAGCGGGCCTCCCCCCAGGGGGTCGGAACGGACCGCCTCCTGCGCGCGCTCGGCGATGGCCCACCCCCCCACGTACGCTTCGAGACAGCCCCAGTTCGGGCAGTGGCATTTCCGTCCGCCCACCACGACCGTCATGTGGCCCACTTCGCCGAGGGCGTTGCTGCCTCCCTCAAGGAGTCGACCTCCGATCACGGCCGACCCTCCTACCCCCGTCCCGATGAACATGCAGAAGAGGTCGGAGGCGCCCCGACCGGCTCCGAAACGCCACTCGGCGAGCGTCGCTGCCCGGGCGTCGTTCAACACGACCACCCGGGTCCCGCCGAGCTCCTCGGAAACGCGCCGGGCGAGCGGAACGTCTCGCCACCCGAGATTCGGCGCGTGGATGACGGTCCCGGTCCGCGCATCGACCTGGGCGGCCACCGCGACACCCACCGATCGAGGGCGAATGCTTTCCGAGCCTTCGAGAAGGGTTTCGACGCTGCGCGCCAGTGTCCGGATCACTCCCCCCGGGCCGTCGTTCGCGTGGAGGTGACGACCGCTGTGGCGGACGATGGTCCCGTCGGCGGCGATCAGAGCACTGACCACCTTGGTCGCGCCGAGGTCGATCCCGAGGACCAGTTCCTCGCGAACGCCGGCCGCCCGCGGCCTACTCTTCGGCGAGCTTGCCCCCGTTTTCCGACTCGGCATACTTGTGGACGACGTCCACGAACGTCGAATGCGACCAGGTGAGCGGCGTCGCGCTCTTGGGTTCTCCGCTCGTCCGGTCGATCTGCTCGGGGAGCAGGCGGGTGGGGGTGGCGTGCGCCGCGGCCCATTCGATCAGCTCTCGACAACGCCCTCGGTCCCCGAGGCGCAGGCGGGCCTCGGCGAGCCAAAGGGTGCAGACGATCCAGGGATTCTCGTGACCGTAGTACTTGTCGCCCTCGTAGCGCGAGAGGCCCCCGATGCCCGGAGCCCAAAGTCTCGCCTCGATCCCGTCTACGATTCCGCGGGTCCTCGGGTCGGTCCACGGGATGAACCCCAGCTTGAGCGCGAGCAGGATCGAAGCGTCCAGGCGATCGTCGCGGGGCGAGAGGGAGCGAAGGATGCGCTTTCCTTCGGGGTCCCAGAAACGTTCTCCCGCGACCCGAGAGATTTCGGTCGCGGCGGTCTTCCAGGCCGTGGGGTCCTTTCCGATCTCGACCGCGATCCGTGCGGCGCGCTCGAGGGCGTGCATGACGGCCGCGACCGAGTAGGCATGAATGCCGAGCCGCTCCTCCCAAAGGTCGAAACTCGCGGCGGGCAGGCCGGTCTCGGTGTCGCGGAAAGTGGTCAGGAAGTTCGCGGCGCCTTTCACCAAGGGCCAGAGGTCGAGCAGAACGTCCGGGTCCGCGCCGCGCTTGAAATGGTGCCACGCGGCGGAGATGACCGTCGCCGTCTGGTCGATCTGCAGGAACGGCGGGGGGTGCCAAGTGCTGCCGATCGCTCCGTCCGGGTAGTGTCGGTGGAAGAAGGAACCGTCCGGATTTTGGCATTGGTGGGCGAACTTGAGGAACCGCGTCGCGTTCTCGTACAGGCCGGCCTCGTCCATCGCCTTCGAAACGTAGCCGCCGTCCCTCCACCAACAGTAGTTGTAGGTGTCCCCGGCGGCCACCAGCGAACGCGTGTCGGGGGACGCGATGATCGCCCCGTTCGGGCCGGTGGAGTGGCGCAGGAGCAGCACGCTCGCTCGGTAGACGTCGCGCGCCAGCTCGCTCAGCTCTTCGGGAGGGTGCGGAAGTCGCCGTTGGACCCACGTCTCCCAGAACGCCTCGGATTCCCGGACGAACCGCGCGGACCCCCCTTGACGGACGTAGTCGCGGACCTGATGCACCGCCGGAAGACTGCGCCCGGCCGCCAGGAACAGCCGGATCTCGACCTCCCGGTCGGGGCCGGCCTCGATGTCCCACTCCATGACGCTGTCGGCCGCTCCGTGCGCGACCGGCCGGCCCTCGAGCCGGCCGTCCTCCGCGTCCACGTAGGTCCCCTGCAGTCCCTTGAGCGTGTGTTCGCCGCACACGGCGCGCGTGTATTGGGGGTCGGCGAAGAACTCGAAGAAGTACCCCCGTTTGTAATGCACGAGGGAAGGCACCGCCGCGTCCACGAACGCCGTGTCCTGGTACATCGATTCCGCGATCTGGAAGGCATGGTAGGCGAACAGACGCACCGACCGAGGGGAGTCGGCGCGCACCCGGAAAACCCGCGCAACGAGGTCATGGTTCGGGTGCACATGGTCCCGAACGGAGATCGTGAGTCCGTGGCCCTTCCAGACCGACTCCGGAAGATGGCCCGCGCCGTAGGGCATTTGGCGGATCTCGAATCCGTTCCCCCGACGAAGCCAGGTGAATTTGGAGCCCGAAACGTCGAACACCCCGAGGCGGGCCTCGCGCAGCTGCTGGAACTGTCCGGGGAACGGGTAGAACAGCTCGTTCCAGTCGCCGTTCTCGTTGACGGTCAATAAGAGCCGACCGTTGCCGGTCACCTGGGTGATCATTCGGCGGGACCCTCCCGCCGGAAATCCGTCCGCTGAGCCTTCCCCATCCGGGGAAGCTCCGGGGGCAGGGAGCGCTTTAACGGTTCGGTTCGACCCGCCGTGCCGAATGGCGTCTCGAAATCACTTCAGGATCGGGACCCCAAGCCGGTCGAGGGCTCGTCGACGCAGGTCGGTGAGCGCGTTCATGTAATTCGCGTAAGCGTCGTACGGGCTTTCGTAGCTCGAGAAGTATTCGTGCACGCCCTGGTCGGCGCCGTGGCCGCTCACGTACATGTAGTAGAAATGGTCGGAGGTGAGCAGCCGACGCCAGTCGGTCAGGATCGCGGGGTCCTCGGTGCGGCGCGCGAGCACGCCGACTTTCTTCGCCGCCTCGAATGCCGAACGCTGAAGGTCGTTTCCGAGCCAGGCACCCAAGTCCCGGTTCTGGTCGGCCCAGCTCATAGTATACGGCACCGATAGGGGAGCTCGGGGCGGGAGCTCGATCGCTTCCTCGACGGTAGCCCAGCCCAGGTGCGGGTGGCGTCGGACCTCTCCGGGAAGCGCGCTCAGGAACTCGAGGATCCCGGTCCGAGCTTGGTGATGCTCGCCGAAGGTCTCAAAATCCATGAAGAGGCCCACGATCTCTCCCGGCGTCGACGCGAGCCAGCGGGCGTACTTGTCCGCGGTCAGCGGGTACTCGCTCCACCCCGAAGAGGAGAATCGGAACCCGACGTCGTCGCTCAACGGGTAATGTCGAAGGAGCAGCATGACCGTGGGGGCCGGGGCCGCGCAGTACGGGTAGGTCGCCGGCTCCCCCCGGAGAACGCCTTCCCAGCCCTCGGCCAGCATTCCGAGAAATCGTTCCGATTCCGCGAACCGGGCGAGGTCGTCCGAGTAGGCGAGCTCGGTCATTCGGAGCACCTTCGCCTGGGCGCCGAACTCCTTCTCGAGCATCTCCCGATGCATCGCCACCTCTTCGCTCAACTCGGGCGGCGGAACCAGGAACGCGAGGGAATGGTAGTAGGTCTCCGAGAGCAAGGAAACCCGACCCGTCCGGTACAAGGACCGCAACCGGTCGATCACATCGGGGGCCGCCAGTCGAGCCTGCTCGAGGAACGTCCCGGTCAGGGAGAGACTGAACCGGAACTCGGGGAAGTCATCGAGCGCTCGGTGGAGCCGGTCGAGCGCGGGCCGGTACGAGCGCTGGGCGATCCCCTTGAAGATGGAGAGGTTACGGTCGACGTCAAAATACGGACGCCCCGAGCCCAGGTCGAGGAACCGGAACCGACCGAGTCGCCAGGGCTGATGGAGATGGAGGTAGAGCACGACCTTCAGGGTCGCACCCCCGCCGCACGCATCGCCTCCAGGTAGACGACCAGCGTCTCGCGGGCGCGCTCGGGCCAACCTTCGCGCAGCGCCGCCCAGCGACCCTGGTCGCCCATCGTGGCCCGCAAGGTCGGGTACTCGAGCAGTTCGGAGATCCGGCTCGCGAACTCGTCGACGTCCCAGAAATCCACCCGAAAGGTCGTCCCCCGGCTCATTTCGGCCACCCCACTGGTTTTCGATACGATGGTCGGAACCCCGGCCGCCATCGCCTCGAGGGCGGCAATCCCGAACGGCTCGACCACCGACGGAAGCACGAACACGGAGCTGCCGGCCAGGAGAATCTCTCGTTCCTCTTCGCTCACCTTTCCTAGGAACATGACCCGGTCCCCGATGCCGAGGTGGGCGGAGAGCGCGATCAGTCGCTCGTACTCGGGTCCTTCACCCGCGATCACAAACAGGACGTCGGGGAAGGACGGCACCACCCGGGCGGCGGCCCGCAGGAAGGTGTCGACCCCTTTCATCGCGGCGAGCCGGCCCACGTAGAGGACGATCCTCTTTTCCGGATCGATCCGCTCCAAGCGTTCGCTCGGGCGGACGGCATTGTAGATCACCGCCACCTTTCCCGCGTCAGCGCGGTATCGGTCGATGAGCTGTTGGCGAAGATGTCGGCTCACGGCGATCACCCGCGTGGCCGACTCGATCCCCAGTTCTTCTCGATGCAGAATGTGGTCCCAGGGATGTCCGAGGGACCGATCATACTCCGTGGAGTGGACCGTCATCACGAGCGGGAGCCCAAGGCGCTTCGCGAGCGAGCTCGCCCCCACGGTCCCGAACCAGTCATGGGCGTGGACCACGTCGAAGGCGTCCGTCGTGGTCAGCTTCGATACCCAGGAGTTGTAGCCGTCGATAGAGTCGGTAAACGGACTATCCGGGGTTCCCCCTGCCCAGTAGGCCGGGGGGAATTCGGGGGCGACACCGCCGGTCTTCTCCCCCGGGTGACGGAACGTCACTCCCTCTACCGGAGTAAAAGGTCCGACAAACGGGCTGAGGAACGTCACCCGGTGGCCGAGATGGGTCAATTCCTGACAGAGCTCGAAGCAGTGGACTCCGAGACCACCCGTATGATTCGGGGGAAACTCCCAACCCACCATGAGGATGTGAAGGGGACGGGAGGCCCCTCCGAACGGGAGCGGGGAGGTTCGGGCCTTCGAAGTGGTCGCCATCGTTCGACGGGAGGGAGCCGAATCCGTGCGATCGTGGATTTCCGAGGCATCGGCGTGGCCCCGGGGTTCCCGGCGAGTCCGGGGTCGGCCCCGACCGCGTCGCGACGTGCCCCGGGGAGCCGCTTTCGGGCGGCCATGGCGACGAGGGGTGCCGGAAGTTTTGGTGGCCGTCATCGAGGTAGTCCCACGGCGTCGCTCGCCGACGCGTTCCCGCGAGACGGAGCGGGCAGATGAACTCGCCGGCCTCGATTGACCTTGTGGGTCACCGACCGGCGATTCAGTAGCCCGCGAGCAGCTCTCGGATGGCGCGCTCCACGTCGGCGGCTCGAGTGACCGCGCTGGCGACGAGCACCCCGTCCGCACCCAATTCGAGAGCGCGGGCGACGTCACGTCGATCGTGGACGCCCGCTCCGCAAAGGACCCGGGTTTCGGGGGCCACCGAGTGTACGGCCCTAACGGTGCCCGAGACGATCTCGGGTCGGGCCGTCGAAACTGCGCGGTCTCCCCCGATGAGTTCGGGGGGTTCGACCGCCAAATAGGGGGCGCGCGTTTCCGCGAGGCGGCGCGCCGTCGGAACATCCGCCGCGCAGACGACCGCAACGAGCCGGTGGTTCGAAAGGCGGCGGACCGCATCCTCGATGTCCGGTGTCGCCATCGGGTGCTCGGAGTGATTCACGAGACTCCCTCGCGCCCCCGCCGCGGCGATGGCCTCTACCGGGAAATAGCCCGTCCTCGCACCCGCCTCTCCGGCGTCGACATGCTGGGAAAGCACGGGAATGGTCACGGCACGCGCAACGTGGGCCAGGTCCGGGACGGGAGGTGCGATCGCGGTGGCGACCCCGGCCTCCCGGCCGAGTCGCTCGAGAAGTTGGGCCGTCCGCACGGCGCCCGCGCCCAAGTGCTGGGGATACGCCTTGAGGTTGAGAACGAAGAGCGGGTGCCCGAGTGTCGGCTGGTCAGTGGATGGCGGCGGCGCGAGTTCTTTTCGGCCGGGAGCAGATCGCGTATTCATCGCCGTCGAAGAAGACCTCGCGGTCGGGGTGCTTCCGCTGGAGTTCGGAGATGCGGCTGAGGACGTCTTCGAGGGTGGTCGATTCGTCATTCGGGTCGATCCTCAGATGCACCGTCTTCTCGGGTCGCACGGTCGTATGACCCGTTCCCGGCATGAAGCTCCGAGGGCCACGACATCAATCGAGGGGCCATTAAGGATTCGACGGGCCGAAGCTCGCGGGAGAACGACCCGATTGGGCATGCCCGGACGTCGCATCGGACGTCGGAATCAGCCCGATTCTCCCGGCGGCGAGGCGCCCGAAGAAAGCGTAAATACCTTGCTACGGTGCCGCACGCGAGGGAACAAGATGGTGCCCCCCCCGTCGCAAGCTGCCGAGAAAGAAACTAAGACAGAGCTGTCGGAAGCTGAAATCGCAGTACACTGGAAGGAGGAGGATTACCTCTATCCGAATGCGAAGTTCATCGGCCAGGCCAATCTCACCGACCCCGGGGTGACCGAGCGGTTCTCGCTCGAACATTTCCCCGAGTGCTTCCGAGAGTGGGCTGACCTGTTGACGTGGGATAAGTACTGGACGACCACGCTCGACACGAGCAACGCACCGTACTTCAAGTGGTTCGTGGGAGGCAAGCTCAACGTTTGCTACAACTGTGTCGACCGACATCTCGAGAAGTACGGCAACAAAACGGCCATTCTCTTCGTCGGCGAACCTGAGAACGAAGAGCCGGTCGCCCTCACGTACAACGAACTGTACGCTCGGGTAAACGAGTTCGCCGTCCTCCTCCGGGATTATGCCGGGCTGAAGACGGGAGACCGAGTGACCATTCACATGCCGATGGTCGCGGAACTTCCGATCACCATGCTCGCCTGCGCTCGACTGGGCATCATCCATTCGGTCGTCTTCGGCGGGTTCAGCGGCGAGGCGGCCGGTCGGCGAGCCGCAGACTCCCAGAGCCGTGTGATGATCTACATGGACGCGTACTATCGCAGCGGAAAGTTGGTCGACCACAAGGCGGCGGCCGACCTCGCCTGCGAGATGTCCGAGAAGGAGGGTCAGAAGATTGACAAGGTCCTCATCTGGCAGCGGATCAAAGGGAAGGTGTCGACCGAGAAGCCCCTCGTTCCGGGGCGTGACGTCCTCATCCACGACGTCCTCAAAGATTACCGAGGCAAGCTCGTGCCCCCGGTATCGATGCCGGCCGAGGCTCCGCTCTTCCTGATGTATACGAGCGGCACGACGGGCCGGCCCAAGGGCTGTCAGCACAGCACCGGCGGCTATCTGGCCTATGTCACCGGTACCTCAAAATGGATCCAGGACATCCATCCGACGGATGTTTACTGGTGCATGGCCGACATCGGTTGGATCACAGGGCATTCGTACATCGTCTACGGTCCACTAGCCCTCGCGGCGACCAGCGTGATCTACGAGGGAGTGCCTACATTCCCTGACGCCTACCGACCATGGCGTATCGCGGAACGCCTCGGGGTCAACATCTTCCACACTTCGCCCACCGCGATCCGCATGTTGCGCAAGCTGGGCCCGGACGGGGCGAAAAACTACCGCACGAACTTCAAAACCATGACCACGGTCGGTGAGCCGATTGAACCGGCGGCCTGGCACTGGTACTACGACACGGTCGGCAAGCGAAAAGCCTCGATCACCGATACTTGGTGGCAGACCGAGAACGGCGGGTTCCTCTGCACTACGAAGCCCGCGCTCGACAAGATGAAGCCCGGGAGCTGCGGCCCCGGCTCTCCGGGAATCCACCCCGTGATCTTCGACGAGAACGGGAACGAGCTCCCGGCGGGCTCCAACAAAGCCGGGAATATCTGCATCCGGAACCCCTGGCCCGGCCTCATGACTACGATTTGGGGCGACGCGGAGAGGTTCAAACGCCAGTATTTCGAGAAGTACAACAAGAATCCCAACAGCAAGGACTGGCGGGACTGGCCGTACTTCGCAGGTGATGGCGCGATGCAATCCGCGGACGGCTACTACCGTATTCTGGGCCGGATCGACGACGTCATCAACGTCGCGGGTCACCGGCTTGGTACCAAGGAGCTCGAGTCGGCGTGCCTGACGGTCGACGAGGTCGCTGAGGCCGCCGTCGTGCCCGTCGTCGACGAACTCCGAGGCCGCGTGCCGGAGGTCTACATCGCACTGAAGCCGGGCGTACAGGCCAGCAAGGCGATCGAAGAGAAGGTCATCCACGCGATCGAGACCGAGATTGGGAAGATTGCGCGCCCGAGTGCAGTGCGGATCGTTCCGGACATGCCCAAGACCCGGTCCGGTAAAATCATGCGACGCGTGCTGGCTGCCATTTCGAACACGATGGAAGTGGGCGATATCACCACGCTCGCCAATCCGGACGTGGTCGAGGGAATCCGAGTTCAAGTCCAGGGAACGGGCAAGGTCGTGACCAAGGCCGCTCCCGCCGACATCAAGGACTTTGGAAAGGTGGAGTGAACCGGTCTTCTGGAAAGTCGAAGTGGGCCGGGGGGGCCGCCCCGCCTAATGACGACTACTCCGGGCCCGCCGGTGCGCGCCCACTGCCCCGATTGCGGCGGACGGCTCTCCGAACCGGTCAGCGGCTCAGTCCATTGTTTCCGGAAATGCGAGTCGTGCGGGCAAGAATTCCAATTGGACGACCCCCGCTTAGCGCAGGACGCGACCGTCCCGACACGGTGACTACGTCGCGGTGCTCTTGGGGAGGCCGCGGGGCGCGAACGTGGGAATTCGAGCGAGGTGGATCCCCACGACGATCGCCCAGAGGAGCACGGGCGCGACCACCAATCGTTCCATTCCTCCGACCCCGAGCCCGAGGTAGTTCTGGGTCGCGAAGAGGACGAGGGCGACCAGGATGACCAGCCCGGAAAAGAAGGTGTAGGCCCGGAAGCCGTCCCATCGCGTGTCGCGAAACATCGCGAATCCGAGCACGATGAGGGCGAGACCGGACCCTCCAAAGGCGAGGAAGGCGGACACGGAATGAATCGTGATGTTGACGTCCTCGGGAGACAGACCGACCCCAATGGCTCCAATACCGGCAAGGACGAGCAGTCCGAGCCCGATCGCCCGGGATCGTCGCGCGGGGAAGGCGGTCCGGATCAGGAGCACCCCGAAGATGAGGAGAAGCCCCAGCAGTACGATCGAGACGTTGAAAACGAGGTGCCAGGGCGAACAGGCGTAGTGACCCGGCAACGATGCGGATCCGCCGAAGGTCCCGCAGTTCATGGCGCCCAGGTCGGAGATGTAGTTCTGCGTTAGGCTGTACGATGAACCGTAGCCGATCTGTGTGACCGCCATTCCGATCAGGAATTGGACGGCGCCGACGAGGAACAGAATCGCGCCGTGGCGCACCGAACGATGGACGAGGGGACCGTAGCGCTCCGAGGAGGTAACGTCGGGAGGGGGCGCCTCGTCCGCGGCCACGGAGGGATCACTCCTCGCGAGCGTTCCGTTCGTACGAGGCGTCGCTGGCCCGCTTCAAACGGGCGCCGTCGCGGTCGCAGGTCGGACGAGCGCTCGGCGGAACGTCAATTACGTAACCGCCGCCGCATTTCGGACACTCGTAGTACGGCATCGGGAATCCCGAATCGGGTACTCGCCCCTCCTATAAAGGGGTCCACCTCGAACCGAATCGGCGGAAACGCTATCGGTTCCCCTTCCCCCGTACCGGCGTGCCCTCGCGAACCCCACGAACCCCTCCCGCCAGAACGCGCGAGTCCCTTTCGCCCACCGAGAGATTCCGAACAGTCGACCGCTACCGCGCCGATCGGGAGTGGCGACGGTACGAAGGGACCGGTCAGCGGGACCTTTTTCGGGAGCTTCGCGAGCGCTTTTTGATCCGCCACGCCGTCGACCAGGGCTGGGTCCTCGACTTGGGCTCGGGACCGGGGCGCTTCCTCCCTTTCGCCGGACGCGGAGGGGCGCGCCGGGTGGCGCTCGACCTTTCGAGAGAAATGTTGAGCCTGATCCCCGAGACGTGGGCGGCCTCGGCTAGCGTGGGTCCCGTGCCGGACCGGGTCCTCGGAAACGCCCTCTGCCCGCCTCTCGAACTCGCTCAATGGTCCGAGGTCCTGGCCGTGGGCAATACACTCGGGTTCGCCGGCGACGAAGCGGAGAAGATGCTGACTCAGGCTGAGAATCTCGTGGCGACCGGAGGTTCCATAGTGATTGAAATCGCTCCCGGGCCGGGAGAGCGTTCGAGCTATCTCGCCCGGCTTCCGCCCACGAGCGTGGCAAGAATTTTGCGGGCGCCCGTGAAGGCCGTCCTCGGACGGCTCGACCGGGAACCGTTCCGGGTCGAACCGGTCCGTCGCGCCGCGGGAGGGTCCTTCCGACGATTCTCGGCGATCGAGATTCACGACCGTTGGCGCAATGCCGGCTGGGAGCTCACGGAGACGGTCGCTGTGGCTCCCTGCCTCGGGCCCGACCAGAGGAGAATCGATGCGGTGAAGGCCGACGAAGCGTCGTGGAAGCATCTGCTCACGCTCGAAGAGGAAGTCGGTCGACGTCCGGAACGGTGGGAGCAGGCGGCAGCCGTCCTTCTCTCGGCGCGCCGTGCAGGCTCCAAGCGCACGATTAAGTAACCCGCATCCCCCATGGCGTAATGTCGACTCTATGCCGGACGTGACGGGGACCAATACTCCGGACTCCTCGAAAAAGGGAGCCGCGCCGGCGCCCGCGAAAAAGTCGACCGGCAAGCCGGCGGCTCCGGGAACGCGGGCTGTGACCGTACCCGCTCCCGAAGACCTGGAGCTCGCCAAAGACGACGCGCTGCTCCAACTCCGTATTGGCCGCTCCGCGCATCTCTACACGGTCATCGCCTCTGCGTTGCTGGCCTTGGACGGTCTGCTGATCCTTCTCTTCTACAGCACGCTCCCCTCGCTCGGCTCGAGTGACCAAGGTGCCGCGGCGCTCGGGGCGACCTTCTACCTGCTCATCCCACTCTTGGCCGGCTTGGTAGTCTCGGCGGTTGGTCTGGTGGTGAAGTGGGAAGTTTACCAGCTCTGGCCCTGGGAGAAGCACTTCTCGATCACCGTGGCCGCCTTGGCGGCCAATGTCCTGCTGGCCGTGGTTTACGGTCTGCGCATCGCCGGAGAGAGCCCGTTCGCGACCATCTCGCTGTTCCCATGGTTCTACGTGGCCGAGCTCGCGGGCATCAGCCTCGCGCTGGTGGGCTTCGTCCTCACCTGGAGCGCCTGGACGGGTCGGCAGTGGGCGAGCGCGATCTCGGCCGTCCTCCCGGTCGCCTTTACGCTGCTCGTCTTTTTTCCCCCGTCCACCTCCGGAGGCGTCGCGGACTCCCTCGCGGTGAGTCTATTCCTCTCGGCCATCTTCTACCAAACCTCGGGTTCGTTCCTCCATCTCATCTCGTCCGGGACGCGGGTGCACCAGCGCGAGCTGATTACTTCCGGTCAGAGTCGGATGTTCCGGCTCGCGGATGACCTCTCCAAAAAGGAGGAAGCCCTCCACTTCCGGGAAGCGGCGCTGGTCAAGCGCGAGGCCACCGTCGAGAACACCGACCTCTCGATCCATCGCCAGTACGACTCCCTCAAGGAGGCCCGCAGTCAGCTCGACGATCTCGAAGGGGACTACCGGTCGCGTTCGGATGCTCTCGCCACCCGCGAACGGGAGTGGGCGGGCAAGATCGCCGAAATGGACGGACGGGAACGCCAGGTGGAGGACAAATCGAAAGCGCTCGAGCTCCGAGAGCAGGAGATCGGGCGACTGATCCCCCAGATCTCGACGAGGGAGGCTCGCCTGGTCGACCAGGAAGGCGCCCTGACCCAGCGGGACGTCGAGCTTACTCATCGGCAGCAGGAAGTGGAACGTCACACCCAAGACCTCAAGGAGGCCGAGGCACGGCTCGTCAATCGCAAGCAGGAGATCGACCAGAAGACTTCCGAGCTATTGCGGCGCGAAGGGGCCGTCGTCGCCCGAGAGACCGGCGTGGTTTCCCCGGCGGGCGGTCCCTCCACCACCAGCCAGGACTTGGTGGCTCGGGAAGTACGGCTCCAGCAATTCAAAGCGACCCTCGACGAGGCGAACGTTGCGCTGGGACGAAGGACACGGGAGGCGAGCGAACGGGCGAAGGCGGCGGAGGACTCGCTCGCTCGAGCGGCCCGAAAAGAGGCGGACCTTGCGTCGCGCGAGGCCGCCCTCAAGCACCGCGAAGCCGAGCTCGCCGACCTCCTCAAATCGGCGGATGGGCGAAGAACCCAGTACGATGCGGCGGCCCACGACTACGAGTCACGACTCGCTTCGCTCGGGCGGGACCAGGTATCGGTGGCCCAGAAGACGGAGGATCTCGATCGCAACACGAAATCCCTCACCAACCGGGAGGCGGCCCTCGCGGAACGCGAGAACCGCACCAAGACCCTTCTTGCCGAGGTCGAACGGCGGGAGCAGGAGCTCCACGAACGCTCTCGCTCGCTCGAGGCTGCGGAGGCGGAAGTGAGCTTACGTCGCCAGGAGATCGGCCGAGGGAGCGACCTCCCGATCGCCGGACTCGCCGCCATGGCCGCGGCCGACGAACTCGACCGACCGTCGACGACCTCGTCGCGACGTTCTGGGAGCGGCCGGGCCGTGGGGATTCGCGACCTTTCGGGAGCCGGGGCTTCGCAGGGCGACATGTTGGTGGCCCCGGTGGGACGACGATTCTCCGACCGCCTTCCGACGGGGATCGGCCGGTTGGACGACCTCCTGCTGGGCGGACTCCCAACCCGAGCACACGTGGTCGTGCTGGGAGACGCGTTCGTCGGAAAGGAAGTGGTCCTCTACTCGTTCGTAGCGGAGGGCCTCAAGCGGGGAGAGCCAGTCCTGGTAGTGACGGCGGCGAGGTCTCCCGAGGAGGTCGCCGCGGCGATGGGGATCGTCCTTCCCCAGTTCCGGGAATACGAACAGATGGGCATGGTCCGTTGGATCGACGCGTCGGGATCGGGGGGCACCGGCGGTGCCAACCGGACCGTCGTCAAAGGGGCGAACGACCAGGCCGGGATCCTGACGTCGTTGGGTTCCACCGCGCGCAGCCTTGAGGCCTCCCAGGCCGGACCGTTCCGGGTCGCCTTCCTGGGTCTCTCTTCCGTGCTCGCGCACGGGGACGAACGGGTGGGCTTCTCCTTCCTGCAGAACATCGTCGGGATCCTCAAGCCCCGTCCGGCCCTGGCCATGTACTCGCTCGAGGCGGGGGCACTCTCCGAGGCCCAGGTCGAGAGCCTACTCGGCCGCATGGACGGCGCGATCATCTTCCGCCAGGATCGCGACAAGACCTTCCTCTCGGTGAAGGGTCTCGGGGACGTTCAGACTCGGGACTGGATCGAGTGCCGCGCGACCAACCGGGCCTTAATCATCGGCTCCTTCTCGCTCGAGCGGATCCGGTAGACCGAAGCTCGGTCGCGGCCAGGTCCATCTTCCCCGCTAACGGCGTTCGCTCCGGTCCTTTTCTCCGCGTACTCTCGTAGAGCTCGGGAGGGGTCGACGGGCGTGATCTCGCTAGGGTCGTTCGTACTCGGCCCGGTCGATTACGTAGCGGGGTTCTTCGCCTTCGAAGAACCGGGCGAGGTTGGCCACCGCGCGTTCGAGTACATAGGTTTCCACGTCCGGCCCGGAGCCGGCGGAATGGGGGGTCCCGACCACGTTCGGCAAGTCGGCGAACGGGTAGCGGTTGTCAAGGCGCCCCGAGGCGAAATCCTCGTGCCACCAAACGTCGAGCGCGGCGCGGAAGTCGGGATGGCGCTTCAGGTGCCGGAACAGCGATTCCTCCCGGACCGTACCGGCCCGCCCCACGTTGATGAAGACCGCGTTGGGCTTCATGGCCGCCAAGACCGAGTCGTCGATAGTGCCCTGCGTGGCCCGCGTCAGCGGACGCGCGTCGAACACGAAATCCCCCTCTCTCACAGCCTCCGCCAGACGGCTCGCGGCGAACATCTCGCTGCATCCGGGAACCGCTCGGCCCGACCGATTGAGGCCCACGATACGGGTCTCAAACCCCCCGAGCCGGGCCGCGATCGCGCGGCCGATCTCCCCGTACCCGAGGATCACGGCGGTGCGCTTCCAAAGGAGCCGCTGGACGGGAGAGGGTCGAAGCTGCCCGGCCGCGACCAGAGCATGGGCCCGGGGAAGTTCTCGAGCGGCCGCCAGGGCAAGCGCGACCGCGTGTTCCGCGACGAACGGCGCGTACCCTCCGACGTTTCCCGCGAACCGGACCCCCGCGGGGAACCGTTCGAACGGCACGCCGTCCATCCCGGTGTACACCCGCTGAACGAATCGTAACCGCGGGAGTTCGCGGACGTCCACCCCGACCAATTCCCGCTCCACGGAGCCGAGAAGCATCGCCTCCACGTCGGTCCACTGCGCCGGGGAACCTTCGGAAGCGTACCCCCAATCGATTGCCGGCAGGCGGTCCTGGAGCACTCGGCCAATCTCCTCCCGAGGCTTGAGCGCCACCAGCAGACGTGTCGCGGACACGGGGAACTGGGGGAGACGACGGAGACTATGGAGTTGGCGGCCGGGAGCGCAGGGCCTGAGGGCGGCCCTGGCCGGTGCCGCATGCTCGGCGCCGCCTTATACCGGGGCGACGTGGGAAACCGGTCTCATGCCCGCGGTAACGCTCGACCTCTGGCACACTCTCATCTACCTTCCCCCCGACGCCGAGGAGGCGTACATGGCCCATCAGATCGCGCTGGGCTGCGAAGTACTCCGGAAGGCCCCTCTCCTTCCCGGTGCCGCGAAGCTCTCCGACGAGGAGCTCGCTCGAGCCTTCGAAAGGTCGTATGCCGCGGCCGTAGCGGCCTCGTCCCAAGGCCGGTCCGTGACGCCGGCGCAGCAGCTTCTCGAGGCGGCCAAGGAGACCGGCCGGGACGCCGACCCGAAGAAGTACCTCGTCCTCTTGCAAGAAGAGATACAACGGACCCGGTTCCGGATCGCGCCCGGCGCCCTCGAGCTCACCGATACCCTCCGAGAAAGGGGGTATCGGGTGGGCGTGATCTCGAACACGGTCGGGGAACCGGGGGCTTTTCTCCGGCCCACCCTGACGTCCATGGGGTTCGACCGGTCCGTGGAGACCTACGTCTTTAGCGACGAGCAGCCGTGGACGAAGCCTTCGCCCGAGATCTTCTTCTACGCCCTTCGCCAGCTGAACGAACCTCCCGACCTCGCCGTGCACGTGGGGGACGCGTGGGCCGACCTTGAGGGAGCCCGCCGGGCCGGATATCGGGGGGCCATCCTGTTCACCGGCCTACGGTCGTACGGCGCCCGGTACCGAACGCTCTTCTTTCCCGATCTTCCCGAAGCACCCCCGACGGGCTACCAAACCGACCGCCTCGGAGAGGTCGGTTCGATCGTTGAGAAGTTGCTTCCGAGAGCCTAATCGAACCCGTCTGGGTCACTCTTCGCCCATGTGTCGGGGTTTCGGCACGACCTTAGGCTGGTCGGCGTCGGTCGGCATCCCGGTCTTCCCGGCAACGATGTCGCAGTCCTTCCAGTTTACCCCGACGGTCACTTTCGGGAAGGAGACTTTCAGGGTGTAGGACGCCAGCTTTCCGATGACCAGACCCTGGGACCCCGCGACGAGATTGGGGTTCATCACCGAAAGGTCGCGGGTCAAGATGACCCGGGTCTTGCCGAATACGATGCGTTCGAGGTCGGTTCGCTCCTCCATCGTCACTCGGCGCTCACGCGTTCCGGCCCTTAACCCTGTCCGCCGCGCTCCCGAGAGCGACCGGGAGTGGCTCGGGGACCCCTCCGGGGCCATCTACCCTCATAAACTCCTCGAAAAAGGCTTTTATCTACTTGGACAGCGTGCGCCGCCCTAACATGCCAGCCCCAGACGAATCTATGGAAACGGCGACTGGAATGAAGGAGGCCCCTCCCGCAATCGAGGAGAAGCCTGAGTGGTGGGCGAGCCCGGCCGTGGTGGGTCTGATGGGATTCGGAACCACAACGATGATCGCCGGTCTCTCTAACCTACCGACCCCGTACGGAGCGGGATTCGGTGGAAACTGGGTGGTCTACGGGATGGCCATCGCGTTCGGCGGCATTGCGCAGCTGATCGCGGGGCTCATCGCGTTGAGAAAAGGCAACATGTTCGCCGGCTCGGCGTTCATGGGATACGGAGCGTTCTGGATCGCGTTCACGCTCATGCTGACCACGTTCACTGCCCAGATACCTACTGGCGCGCCGTTCCTGTACGGAGTAGCAGGGTTTGCGTTTGTCTGGATGATGTTTACGTTCACCTTCCTGATCAACGCACCGAAGCACGGATGGGGAATCCTGATGGTGTTCCTCTTCCTGTTCATCGCGTTCATCCTGCTCGTGGTGAAGTTCTACAGCCTGGCAGCTAACCTGGGCGGATGCACGGACGCAGCGGACCTTTGCGGCCCCTTCGCCAACAACGCGGCGGCCAACTGGGCGGTGGGCGGCGAGATCATCTTCACCGGGCTGATGGCCTGGTACGTCGCGACGGCCGACCTAACCAACTGGAACTACGGCCGGAAGGTGCTCCCGGTCTAAAGCCGAGAAGGAGCCCCGCGACCAACCCTTTCCTTCTTCCCTTTTTTTCAGGACCCGCGTAGGCGCCCGAACCCGTGGGAGGGCCGGGGTTAATGGCGCACCGTGCTTCTCCGCGGCAATTTGACGCCCGTCCGTCCCCTCGCATCTCGGTTCGTAGTGGTGGGCCTCGACCTCGCCGGTTCACCGAGTCGGGACACGGGGGCCTGCGCCTTTCGGGGCCCCCGCCGTCTGCAGGCCACGATCCTCCACGCGGACCGGGAAATCCTGGATTTCGTGGAAGCGGTGCGGCCCGGGCTCGTCGTGATCGACGCCCCCCTTTCTCTCCCGCGGGGCCGGAAGACGATTGAGGACCGCTCCGGCCCTCACCTTCGCGAGTGCGACCGAGAACTGCTTCGTCGCAAGGTGCCCTTCTTCCCTCTGACGCTCGGCCCGATGCGGATGCTCACGGTCCGAGGAATGCGGCTCTCTCGCGCGCTCTCTAAACGAGGTTTTCCCGTCGTGGAAGGATACCCCGGGGGAGCGCAGGACATTTGGGGGATACCTCGGAAGAAGGCGGGCGTGGAGCGGCTCCAACGCGGGCTCCGAAGGAAGGGTCTCGGGGGGGACCTTGATTTGCGACAGCTCACTCATGACGAGCTCGACGCGGTGACAATCGCCTGGGTCGGTTGGGACTTTCGTCGGGGCGAGGGGGTCTTGATCGGGGACCCGACCGAGGGCGTGATGCTGCTCCCCGAACCGAAACGGTCGAAGAGGCGGAAGCACCGCCCCCAGAGGACGGGCTCCGAGGAAAGAGGGAGCCCTCCGACCCGGGTAGCAAAAGGCTAGGAGGTCGAGTCCGGTGTTACCCTCCCACCCCTGCCTCGACTGCCATCACGGGTCGGCCGAGGAGTGCGAGCGTATCGCGAGCTCGATAATCGCCCGCGGGCGGACACCCTGCCCCCGTTGCTCCCACCTATGCCGATCTTCGACCGCAGATGCCCTTCCGTATCCAGGGGACATTCCGGAAAATACCCGCGAAAGAACGCTGTAGGACGGGCCGGACCCCGGGTCCCCACCCCTTCGACGCCCCGCGTCGGGGACCCTGCTTAGGCGGGCGACGACCGTGCGCCGGACGCGCGCAGTACGAGCTCCACTCCCCCCCGGACGATGAGGAGCCCTAGTGCGACCAGGGGAACGAGGACGAGGTCCCCGCCCGGCCAGTTCACTCCCGCGGCCTCGCCTCCCCAAAAGACCGCGAACGCGAAGACCACGGAAGTACCCCCGACCTTCAGCCAGGGCACCTTGATCCGCCGGATACGGTCGTGGACGACGAACGCGACGCACACGAGGAGGGCTCCGCCAATCACGGCTCCGACGAGGGCAGAGAATCCGTACCCTGCCGCGGCGAGGGCCAGCAGAACGATCACCGTCTCAGTCGACTCGACGGCGCCGACCGAAAACCCTCCCGCGAACTGGGCGGCCGAGTGGCTCGCGGGAGGGGGAGGGGTCCCGCCCGCGGCCGCACGGCGACGTCGATACGTCTTGAGAGTGCTCCGGAAAAGGAAGACCCCGAACGCCGCCAACACGAAGGCAGACCCCCAGAGAAGGTACGACCTCGGAAACGCGATGAGGATCGCTCCGAATCCAAGGGCAATGCCCGCCACCACCGCGGTGCCGCCGACGGCCCCGAGCGCCCCGTGGCGGACGGTGGAGTGGTCCGCTGCCAGCGCAAAGACGAGCGCGACCACCTCCGTCATCTCGAGGACGGTGATGAGAAAGGCGGCGACCAGCGCCGGAAGGTAAATCTGGAGCATCCTGGCCTCGGGGAGGCATCCGAGTACATCAATTCAGGGTAGGAGCGGTCGCGCTCCGGCGGGCGAAGTCACGCGGACCGGTCACGCCGCGCGCGAAGCCACCCGCTGGATGCGCGCCACTGCGAGGTCCCCTCGCAACTCCCGAGTCAAACCGTCGAGGTCTCGTTCGGAGGTCGGGCCGAATATTTCGAGGGTGATCGCATGGCCCCGCTCGCGGTGGACTCGTCGGACCGTGACATCGGCCCGGAGGTCGCCGCTCCCGGAAAGCCGTAGTGCAAACGCACGGGCGTTCGCCACCCGCCTCCAAGCCTCGCTGCGGAGGGCATTCAGGAGATGGCCCACGGGCTCCGTGAGCTGCTCGTGCGCCGGTTCCGGCAGAGGAAGCCAACCTCCCGGTCGGACCTCCCAGTGGTCGACCCGCGAGAACCCCCGAACGGAAAGCGCGTGCAAGACCGCCGCGGTCAATCGAAGGAGCCCTTCGACCTCCACGACCTCCCGTTCGCGGAAGATCGATTCGAGTCGGTGGACGAACGGTAATCCCTGACGCCGGAACGCCTCGTGGACCAGGTCCACCTCGAGCCGTGCGAACACCATCTTCGCGCTCTTCGGCTCGATCCGGGTCGAGCGGCGTTTCGCGCGGTGCTTCGAACGCTGACGAGCGGCGGACTTCTTACGCGACCGGCCGGTTCGGTCGACCGTACTCTCACCCACTCGGAGGGTTCAGAGGTCTGTACCCCAAATAGCCTCGCGCCGGCATCGGAAACGGGGCGTCGAGGCCGCGACCGCGGGGCTACCCGGGGTGGCTCCTCTCGCCGGGCGGACACCGCTGGATCGCTCTAGGCGTAGAGCGGGTACTCCGGGTCCCAACGCGTCTGGCGGATGCGCGTGCGAATCTCGTCCACCGACATAGCCGGAGCGAGGCCACTCCGCTGACCTTCCAACGCGACCGACACGGCGATCTCCTGGGCCACTTCGCGCAGCGAGCGGAGCGGCGGGAGCAAGGGGGCATGCGGGTCCTCCCGGGCCGGAGACCGCGCCGCCAGCGACCGCGCCGCGGCGAGCAGCATCGGGTCGGTGACCCGACGGCAGCGTCCGGCGACGAGTCCGAGACCCAGGCCCGGAAAGATGTAGGCGTTGTTGCACTGGGCGATCTCGTACTTCGTGTCGTGGTATTGCACCGGCTGGAACGGCGACCCGGTAGCGATGATGGCACGTCCTTCGGTCCAATGGACGAGGTCCTCGGGAAGGGCCTCGGACTTCACGGTGGGATTGGAAAGCGGCAGGATCAACGGTCGGGAGACCCACCGGGCCATCGAGCGAACGATCGACTCAGTGAAGGCGTTCTTGAGGGTGGAGAGACCCACCAGGACCGTGGGATGCGCTTCCCGAACGACCTCGTCGAGCCCGACCTTCCCGCCCGGCGCCCGCGCCCAGGCTTTGACGTCCTCCCAGGGTTGAGCGTAGACGCGTTGCTCGGCCTTGAGGTCGGTTCGTTCCGAGTGGAGCAGCCCGCCCCGGTTGACGATCCAGCAGCGCCGGCGAGCCTCCGTATCGGAGAGACCCGATTGCACGAACGCGGCCCGCAGTAGGTCCGCTACGCCGATCCCCGCGGACCCGGCTCCCAGAATCGCTACTCGCTGGTCCGCGAAGGGGACGCCGGTCACTTCGGAGGCGGAGAGCACGACCGCGAGCGCAACGGCCCCGGTGCCCTGTATGTCGTCGTTGAAAGTGAGCATTTGATCGCGGTACATCTCCAGGATCGGTCGCGCGTGTTCGACTCCGAAATCCTCCCATTGAAGGAGGGTGCCCGGTAGCTCCTGTTTCACCGCCTGGACGAATCGGTCGATGAACGAGTAATAGTCCGGACCGGTGATCCGGTCGTGCCTCCAACCGAGGTACTCGGGGTCCTTGAGGCGGTCGGGGTTGTTCGTCCCCACGTCGAGGACGATGGGAAGGGTCCGTTCCGGGGCGATGCCGCCGAAAAGGGTGTAGAGCGAGAGTTTTCCGATCGGAATGCCCAGACCCCCGGCTCCTTGGTCGCCGATACCGAGGATGCGCTCCCCGTCGGTCGCAACGATCACGTCGACCTCGGAATTGGGACGGTGCCGCAGGAGCTCGATCAGGGAGTCTCGCAGCGGATAGGAGAGGAAGAGCCCCCTCGGCCGGCGATAGATATGACTGAATTCCTGACATCCCGCCGCGACGACCGGTGTGTAGACGACCGGGGTCATCTCTTCGAGATGGTCGAGGACAAGTCGATAGAACAGGACCTCGTTGTTGTCCTGGAGGGCCCGCAGGTAAATGTGCCGTTCCAGGTCGTCGGTCTTTCGTTCGTACGCTTCGTACGCCCGAATCACCTGCTGCTCGAGAGTCTCTACTTGGGGGGGCAGCAGGGCGTGCAGACCCAGACGCGTCCTCTCCTCGTAAGAGAACGCCGTCCCTTTGTTCAGAAGAGGGGTGTCCAAAAGGTCCATCCCCCTCATGCGGGGAAGGTTTGACACCTTCGCCCGGTCGTGGGACACCGGGTGCGACACGGGAATCGGCGCGGCTTCCATGGGGGACCGAACCACCGGCGAGGGTTTCTATTCGGGGTCAAGGACGTTTGACGTAGGCGGTCAGTGGGTCCGAACCGAGGGAGGAGCTAACCCGTGTTCGACTCCCGAAACCACATCCTGAGGTAATCTCCTGGCCGACCCGGAAACATTAGGAGGCGAGGCGAAATGGGGAGCGTGCGCCAGCCATGACCGCATCGAAACGTTCGTCCGGTCCCCTCACCGATGCGGTGACCGATGGACTCGCGACGGTCCTGTTCGTGGGGTTCGTGAGCCTTCTCTTCCTGGGGTACCTCTACCCGAGCTTCCCGTATAGTGGCTTGGCCGCCATCCCATTGTTCGGCTCGCTCGCTACGGTGTTCTGGGCCAACCTGCGGACGGACCGGGGCGGCCGGCCTGCCTCGTACGGGTAGAACCGCAACTCGACCCTTCTTCCCGGCACGCGGGGATCGCCCGTCCGGGGGGAGACCCCAACGCCCCCGAAAGGACTTGACCCCGGACGGAGTCTTGCCCCCATGGTCGACCTCGAGAATCCCCCGGAAAATCCGTGCTTTGGCTGTGGTCCTCGCCACCCCCGGGGGCTGCGACTAAGTTTTCGCGAGAATCGGACGGCGGACGGAACGCCGGAGGTTCAAGGGAATTTCACCCCGAAACCGGACGAAATCGGTTGGCCGACACTGTTCCATCACGGCCTTCACTTCACGGTGCTCTACGAAGCGTCGTACTGGGCTGCGTTGACGTTGGGGGGCGCGCTGTGGGTCAGCTACGGCCCGATCACGTATCATGCGGACCGCCTTCCTCGGGTGGGGGTCGCTCACGTGGTCACCGCGAGATTGGTACACCGAGGCGAAGCTAGCCTCAGCGTTCACGCTACCACGGCCACCGATGCCGGGAAACCGTGTGGGTCGCTCGAATCTACCTGGAGGCCCGCCCGCCGGGACGTGATCGAGCGTGCGGGCATCCCGCTCCCCGATTACCTCTCGGCGGAGATCCCGAGATAGAATCCCGCACTCGTTTCTGGTCTCGAGTGGCCCGTTATCTTCCCGTCGCGTTCGGGAAGGCATGTCTCGCGCTCGAGCGACCAATCTCCCCGATTCGAAGGCGACCGTCGAGGTTCTGTTTCGCGGGTATGCCGGACCGCGGGTAGCGTCCACGGTCTCCTACGTAAGAGAGGGCGCCCTCCGCGCCATCGTCGACCCGGGGATGGTCCCCTCCCGCGCGTCTATCCTCGGCCCTCTCCGCGGGCTCGGGGTACCACCGGAGAAGATCACCGACGTGATTCTATCGCACCATCATCCCGATCACACGGTCAACTGCGCTCTGTTCCCGAACGCTCGGGTCCACGATTTTTGGGCCACGTATGACCGGGACCGGTGGATCCCCCGTCCTGCCGAAGGCCGTGCCTTGGCCCCATCGGTCATTCTGCTCGAAACCCCCGGGCACACGCCTCAGGACATCACCACGCTGGTCGGGACCCGGGCCGGTGTCGTCGCGCTGACTCATCTCTGGTGGAATGCCCGCGGTCCTACGCCGGACCCACTCGCGGCCGACGAACGCGAGCTCGAGCGACAGCGCCGACGGGTCCTGGCCGTGGCGGACCAGATCGTTCCGGGACACGGAGCGCCCTTTCGAGCCCCCTAGATACGCCAGGAGGCCCCTGGGGGCGGCCTACTCGAAACGGGAAGGACCCCGCTACGAAGGGACCGCGACCAGGACTTCTTCCCACGAAGGAGGTGCAGAGGTCGATAGCGTCCCCGGCCGGACCTCAATGTCGTGAAGCTCTCGCACCGCTGCGGAGATCACCGTGCTTGCCCACACGCGGGCTCGCTCGACCTCTCCCATCCGCAGGGGTCCGTCGCGTCGGGTAGTGAAGAAGCTCTCGCCAGGCACGAGGTTTCGGCCCCCTCGAGCCTCGATCGCCCGTTGAATATGACGGGCCGAGGATCCCGTGACGATTGGAGAGTCGTGGAATCGCGTATCAAAGGCGGCGAAAAGACACTGGGTGAGAACGCGGTCCGGCATTCGGTCGAGGAACGTCCGAAGCGATTCTCCCATCTCCCGCCGGTGCGTCGGGCCCCCCAGGAAAACGATAGCGGGCGTACGGATTTCAATCGGGTCGACCGAATCCGCCGGTCGAGCGTGATGTTCGTACGACCAGTCGACCGCCCGAGCGACGGCACGGGCGATGGAATCCGTGACTCCGCAGGGCGACGCTATGACCACGTACACCCACATCGAATCGGTTCCAGCCAGTTGTGGCGCGGGGGTTATTTCAGCCCCGAGTCAAGTCCAGTTGACGCACTCACTCACGAAGGCACGGGTGCCGCCGCCGGGGTCTCTTGCCACGGAAACGGCTGAACCAAGGGGGTCTCCTGCGCGGCCCACGGCACGTCGGTCAGTGCGTGGGTGAATGGGAAGGTGGGTCGCGCGACCTGGAACCATCGGCGAAGGACGAAGGCGTCGAATCCAATGACCTCCTCATTCCTTCCCACCGAGAGCGCAAGGGACCCGGCCGTGAGAGCCAGCAGGAAGAAAGCCCCCAACTCGAAGACCAGGCCGAGGCCGATCGTGTTCGCCTCGCCCCCGGCCGCGTAGGCCAAGCCGACCAGCAAGGTCGCGACGAGGGCGAGCGCGGTGCTGTAGAGAGCCGGGCTGGCGGCGTAGGCGTGCTCGCGCGCCGCGTGTCGCTGTTCGGCGGCGGCGCGGGCGTACCCGCTCAGGATGCCACCGAGCGGGCTCGCCTCCACTAGGGTTTCGCCCGCGGCCACGTGGGCCTGCACCGTTCGAGCGAACTCGAGCTCGAATGCGGTCGCGCGGGCCCGGTCCGAGCCGATCATCGAGACCATGAACAACGTCACCACAACGCCGAGTAGAAGGTTCAGGGTCACGATCCACAGGGCCTCGGCGGAGAGAGCGGAGTAGGCTCCGACGAGAAGCAGAATGTACACCGTGCCGAGGATGATCGCCCCAAGAATCGCAAGTCCACCGGGAGAATCCGGAGCCGGCATACCCACTCCCCGGAACCGGGAATGAGCGGGGGCGCCCTGAACCGCTGCCATGCTCGTGAGAAGTGTTGCTCGCCCCTTTAGAACCTATCGCCCACCGGTCGCACGCTCCGGGGGGAACTCTTCGGAGCGGCTGCGTCAACTCGCCGAGAATTCGCGCCAGTGATTCAACGAGTCCTCGATCGTGCGGTCGAGCGGGATCGTGGGCGAATATCCCAACGCTCGCAGTCGACCGATGTCGGAGCGGATGTCCGGTTCGTCGGTCGGACGGAGCAGGGCGGGGTCTGTCTCCAGGGTCAACGGCACTCGTGAGCGCCGGAGGAGGGACTCGGCGACCGTCCGAATGGAGAAGCTCTCACCGGCCCCGATGTTGATCGGCTGCTGGGGGTCGCCTCGCTCGAAAAGAATCCAGATCGCGCGGACCACGTCCCGGACATCCGAGATGTCCCGTCGAATGTCCAAATTGCCGACTCGCAGCTTTCCGGGTTGACCTTGCCGTTCGAGCTGAGCCACCCGCTGGGCGAAGTCGTTGAGGGCATCGCCAGTCTTTCCGGGTCCCGTTGTGATGAAGAGACGACCGCGCAGGATGCGGAGGTCGAAGTTGACCGAGTACTGCAGCGAGAGCATGTCCTGGCAAGCTTTCGACACCCCGTAGGGGTTGACCGGACGCAACGGCGAATCCTCGTTGGTGGGCAGTCGATCGACCGTCCCATAGGCCGCCGCCGAGGATGCAAGGAAGATTCCTTGACGGGGTGGATGACGACGAAGTGCCTCGTAAAGATGCACCGTGCCGAGTACGTTGGTCTCGAACGTTTCGGCCGGGTCCTTCCACGCTCTCGAGGGATACGCCTGGGCGCCGAGGTGGAACACGGCCTCGGCCCGGGCGCTGTCCACCAGCTTGTCTACCTGGGCCTTGTCCCGGAGGTCCAGAGGTTCCCACCGAACGCGCGACAGCGACGGGGGAAGCCGATCGATCTCCGCGGGCAGAAGATAGGTGGCGACCACCTCGTGACCGAGCCCGACGGCCTTCTCGGCGAGATGCCGTCCGATGAATCCCGATCCCCCCGTGATGAGTACCCGCATTCCTCGGATCCCCGGCCCAAGTGCAACCTACGGTGCGACGGCCGGTCCCAGCATTCCCCGGACCGGCCGCGCGCGGGAACGTTTCTCGGTCGTTATAGGGGTTGCTGACGGGCGGACCTTCCGGACTATCGCGGGGACCGCGCCGAAGACCCGGTACGCGCGGAAGCCCGAGTGAGGGAGTTCTCCAATCGCTTAGCCAGGACAAGTTCGGTGAGAAAGAACCGAATGAACCGATAGTTCTGCATGACCTTGCTCGCCCCACTTCCTCGGAGTTCGAATCGGAACCCGACTTCGGCCACTCCTTGGCCCCGCGCCATCACCAGGAGAAATAGGAGTAGTTTGTATCCCCTCCATTGCGGGTCGAGCGGGCGAAAGACCTCCCGCCGGAAGCCGAAGAGACCGGACACTGGATCGGTGAGTGCGCGGGCCTCGGGCAGGAAGACCTTGGCGATCCGCTCCGCGCCTCGAGAGATGATGGCCCGAAATACACTGCGGGGGCCGGCCGACCCCCCTTCGGCGTATCGGCTCCCGACGACGAGGGCCGAACCGTTTTCGAGGCTCCGGACTATTGTCGGTAGGACTTCGGGAGGGTGCTGGAGGTCGGCGTCCATCACGATCACGAATCGCCCTCGAGAGGCGGCGATCCCCTGACATTGCGCGCGGAGGGTCGTCTGTTTTCCCTCATGCCAGATCAGGCGAAGGCGAGATTCTGCGCGCGCCGCGTCCGTGAGAAATTCGCGGGTGCCGTCCGTGCTCCCGTCGTCGATCACGACGACCTCGAACGACGGAAGCGGAACGCGCCACAACCGCTCGAGGAGTTCGGGCAGGTTCTCCCGCTCGTTCAACGTGGCCAAGATCACCGAGGCCACCGGGTCCTCGCCGGCCCTCGTCCTGCCCGACAAGGCTGATGCGCTCATGCCCCCCGTCGCCGCTCAACTCGGCGAAACGACGGACCACGTCTGCAGCCCTTCCATCTCGAGGGAGAAATCCGAGACGCGGCCGCCCGCGGCTTGCACGGCCTTCGCGACCTTCGCTCGTCGGGCGACATCGCAGAACAGCAGAATGTATCCTCCGCCTCCCGCACCGAGGAGCTTCCCTCCGAGCGCCCCCGCCTCGCGCGCACGAGTGTAGAACGAATCGATTCGCTCGTTCGAGATTCCCTCGGTGAACTGCTTCTTGTGTTGCCAGCCCTCGTCAAGAAGGCGTCCCATTTCGTCGAGATTGCCGCGCAGAAGTTCGTTCTTCATGTCGACGGCGAGTCGCTTCGTCGCATCGAGCGCGGTGACGGTGTCGACGCGCTTTTCGAGGTAACTTCGTTGCTGTCGCTCGATAATGTCGTTCGAGTAATGCCCCGTGCCGGTGTAGCAGAGGAGCAGGCGGTACGCGAGCTCGTTCATCACTTCCGGATCGATCCGAAGCGGGTTGACCACGGTCTTCGCGCCGGAGAACTCGATAAAGTTGAATCCGCCGAACGCCGCGGCATACTGGTCCTGACGTCCCCCCTTCAGTCCGAGCTCTTCTCGTTCGATCCGGTACGCCAGCTCGGCGACCTCGTACGACGTCCAAGGTTCGCGCAGATAATGCTGAAAAGCACCGACCAGCGCGACGCACATCGTCGACGACGTTCCGAGACCCGTTCCGGGAGGAGCGTCCGAATGCAGAAACAAGCGGAGCGAGTCCTTCGCACGGAGCGTTCCGGCACCGGGCCGAAGCACTTTGAGAGCCGCCTTCACCACATCGAGATCGCCGTTGTAGACCAGGTCGGAAGGTCGCTCGAAATTGAGCGTCATGTTGTAGTCGAGGGACTCGACCGCGGTAGTACCTGCCCCGTCCGGCACGGCCTCCAACGTTACGAACGCGAACTTGTCGATCGTGCAATTCAGCACGGCCCCCCCTTTTTCTTCCGGATACGGGGAGACGTCCGTCCCACCGCCGGCGAAGCTGATTCGCAGTGGGGCCTTGCTCCGGAGGATTCGCATCGTCGTCGAGACTCGGCCCACCGACTTAATCCTTCCCGGTCGAACGGGCCGAGAGGACTCTGGCCTCGGTGTCGAGCGCGGAGCGCGATAGGTGATTCCGGTCGGGCTCAACCTAATAGTCGCTCCGCCTGAGGGCCGATGTGAGCTCAAGGTACAAGAACCCGGCTTTGGCGGTAGACGCGGTTTGGATCCGCCGGGGTCGCATCCTGCTAGTCCGTCGCGGTAAGCCCCCGTTCCGGGGCGCCTGGGCGCTCCCGGGAGGTTTCGTGGAGCAACGCGAGACGGTCGAGGAAGCCCTCGTGCGCGAACTACGGGAAGAGACTGGACTGAGTGGTCGACCTCTGAAAATCGTCGGGGTCTATTCTGGTCCCGACCGCGATCCTCGAAAGCCGACGACTTCGGTCGCCTTCCTCGTGGGAGGTCGAGGAGGAAAGCCCGTCGGTCACGACGACGCTGCCTCGGCCGCTTGGGTCCCGCTCGCCGAGGCCCATCCGCTCGCCTTCGATCACGAGCGGATCGTATCGGACGCGCGGCGGATGGTCCGTCGCGCTACCGCCTAAGGCCCCGGTTCAGCCCTCGGTTCCTCGGGGAATAGGTAGCGGCAGACTATTATCGGACACGTCTCGTGACCCGCGTGCCCATGCAATCTCACGGCGAGCAACACCCCCATCCCACGTTACTCTCCGACTTCATCCTCGGAAGCCAAGATGGGTTGGTGAACGTTCTCGGAATCCTTCTCGGGCTCGTAGCGGCGAGCTTCGTCACGCCCGTCCCGAGACCTCTCATTATCATCGCGGGCCTCTCCGCGTTGGCCGCGGAATCGCTCTCGATGGGAGCGGTCGCCTACACCTCCACCTACTCGCGCCTGCGGCTGTACCATTCCGAGCGCCAACGCGAACAGCGGGAGATGCGCGAGGTTCCCGAACTCGAGCGCGAGGAGGTCCGGGTCATTCTCCGCGGCTGGGGCTACGAGGGCTCCGAGCTCGAGGATATGCTGAAGCGGATCGAGGCGAAGCCGAAGGCATGGCTCGATCTCATGATGGCGTTCGAGCTCAACCTCTCGTACATCCCTCCCGAAGCCCCGCGACGGAGCGCCGTGGTCGTGGGCTCGGCAACGGTCCTCGGTCACTTCGTGCCGTTGATCCCATTTTTCGTTCCAGCGGTCTCGCTGGTAAATGCCGCGATTATCGCGACCATTCTGAGCGGGATCATGCTCTTCGGGATCGGCACCTACGAGGCGCGCGTCACCACCGGTTCGATTTGGCGCGCCGGTCTCCGGATGGTAGCGATTGGACTGGCGTCGGGATTTGCCGGGTTCATTTTGGGCAGCTTCGCGGCCCACCTCTGAGGGCGCGGCTAAAGCGCCCGGAAGGCTAGAAAGTACGCGGCGCGAAGACCCGTGTCTTCGAAACGCCCGAGCGCTCGCGGTGTTGGAACCATCGGCGCGAGCCCCGGGTTTCGTGGCGGCGGCATACGAAACACCACACCACCATCTCCTCCGGACCCGCCAGCTCGGGTGTGGCCACGTGCTCGGACTCCGGATGCCGACAACCGCTTCCGAGACACGGATGCGAGGGCCGCTCCATTCCCGTTCGCCTGTAAATGCGCACTAATGCGTATTAAACCTGACGGTTTCGCCGGAACGCCGGCGACAGGACCGCGTTACGGTTCGAGCAGCCGGATCTCCTTCGCGGCCCGAGCGGCCTTCTCTTTGTCGCTCAGGTCCCGAAGATGCAGAGAGACCGTGATCTGTCCGTTGAGCTCGAGCGATTCCGGAATCATGGGCAGTCGCAGCGAAAGGTGTTCCAACCGGATATCGAGCTCGCCTTGCCGGTCCGAGAGGGCCTCGACCATGTCGAGCAACAGATTCGACCCCGAGGGGTCGACGCGCGCAGTGGGTGCCATGACCGGCAATACCTCACCAGGGATACGAAACTATCGCACTGGGGTCCGGGAGTCCCGCCGCAGGATTCCCGGCCTCAGAAGCGACTTCTACCCCCGGAGAGGCTTCGGGCGAGAGCTCCGAATCGACACACGATCGATAACTTGCGGCCCTGGACCGCTACTTCGAGAGTCCGGCACGGGTTCGAAGGGCGTGGTAGAATCCTCCGAAGCTCGTCGCCGTCGGGGTCCGGAGACCCTGGAGTCGCATCTGCTCTCGGACCTCTTTCGCGGATTGGCGGAGGTCCAGGGTCTTGGTGGTATCGTACTTGTACTGGAACGTTCCCGATGGTCCGCGAGGGAACGGGTCCCAATCGCGAGGCGTCGTGGGGTTGAGCTCGTGCATCCGCTTCCCCTCGGCCGGCTGGAACGCCGGCATCGTGAGGTGCTCTTCGGTGAGCCAGATCATCGTGGCGTCCCGGATCGCCTGCTGGGTGGTATCGTCCAAGGCTCCGGGCGCGACCTGCGCCTGAACCCAGTCGACGAGCGCATCGAACGTCTTCTCCGCATTGTCCTCCAGCATCTGAAGGACCGCGAGTCGGATCGCGCTCCGCCGAAGCTGCTGGGTTCCCGTCTCGCTCAGACGGTATTCGGCGGTGAGCCCGAGGAGACTTTCGGAGTTGTCGGAGAGGTCCTTCAGCGGAAGGACGAAGAGCGGAGCGGCCGCCTCGTCCGGCGCGATGTACCACAAGGAGAATTCTCGGCCATTCGTTAGGAGCACGAGCGGAACCTTCGCGGCTTTGGCGGCCTCCACGATCGAACCGGGTTCGGTCACGTTGGCGGTGCGTTCCCGCACGTCGAGGAAGAGACCGGGCTTTCCCTCCGCGTTCAGAAGTGCGTAGTCAATGTGCCCTCGCTCCCCGGGCGTGGAGAAGTCGAAGTAGACCTGTTTCTTGTCGTGCGGGTCCCACCCTAGCGCCACGAGGAACGGGTTCACGATCCAGTGACGAATTTGCTGTTCCGTGACGTCCTGGACGTCGCGGAGGACTTCCGCGGCGACCTGAGAAAAATCACCTAGCCTCCGACTGAGATCGACTGCTTCCATTGAGGTTACCGATGGCGGGGGACGGGCTTAAAACTAACCTCATCGGGCAATTCGGGCTCCCCGCAGTCGGGTCGCCTCCTCGGCGAGGAACGGCTCGATGGGTTGTAGAGGTCCCTCGAGGTCACCGTACGGGGAAAGCCCGAGCATGTCCGAAAGAAGCCACTCTACCTCGTAGGCGTAGAGCAGGGACGAACCCAGAGCCTCCAGCAGCTTCGCGAGCCGAATCGCCCCGCGTTCGGTGAGGGAGAAGTACTTCGGACGGAGACCCAAAGCGGAGAACATCGCGTCGGTCAAGTCGCGGTACCGCCACCGCTTCGGTCCGCCCGCGGTGACGTTTCGGCGGTCGGTCCGGGCCGCTTCGTTCCGCACGATGCGGGCGAGGTCGGGCGCCGCGAGGGGGCTGATGTGATATTCCCCGTCCCCGAAGATCGGGAACCGACGGTAGCGGGACATCGTCCGCATCATCACCGTGACGAGCTTGTCACGAGGGGCGAAGATCATCGTCGGACGGACGATGCTGTATGCGAGACCACTTGCCTCGATCGCCCGGTCGACCCGGCGCTTCTGGGTCATGTAGGGGAGCTTCTGCTCGAGCGCGCTCGGAGAATCGGGAACGCTGATGTGCACGAGCCGAGGCACCTCGGCTCGGTCGGCCGCGGCGACCATTCGGAGCAAGCCTTCGGCGAGAGGACGGAATCGACGGAGCGAACCGGCGCGGTACCAGGCGACGTTCACGACGAGGTCGACTCCTCGCAAGATCCCGGCCCAGTCGTGGATGGTGGAGACGTCACCTTGGACGAAATTTCCCTCTGCGGCTCGCTCGGTCGCCGATCCCCGTCGGTGCAGGGAGACGACCTGCCAGTCCCGGCCGAACTCCGAGAGAAGATGACGCCCGACGAGACCGCTTGACCCTCCGACGAGGAGCATGCGGGGCCGGGCGGTGTCGCCCGTCATGCCCGGACGGCCGGAACCTCAGCGCGCGGAGCGACGTCGGCACTGGACTCGGACGACTTTCCAAAAAGCTCGCGCCACGCCGCAACCACATGGGGCGCCACATCCGGGATGCGGACCGGACGGCCCGATTCCCGCGCGAGCGAGGTCATCACCGATCCGGAGAACCCACATGGGTGGAACCGATCGAAGGCCCCGAGGTCCATGTCGACGTTGAGCGCGAACCCGTGGAAGGTGACCCAGTGATCCACCGCGATGCCGATCGAGGCGATCTTCCTCTCGCCTGCGACCCAGACTCCCCGGCGACCGCTCACATGCCCGGCCACGACCCCGAACGGGGCGACCGCCCGCACCACGAGCTCCTCGACGTCGTGCACAAAACGGCGAACATCTCGCCCCCGGCGCTCGAGGTCGACAATCGGATAGCCGACCAGTTGACCCGGCCCGTGATACGTCGCCCGGCCGCCCCGCTCGACCTCGACGACGGGAAGGCCGGAAGCGGCCGCAGAGCCGTCGTCCCCCTCCACGCCGACCGTGACCACCGGTGGATGCTCCACGAGGATCAGGGTGTCGTCAATCGTCCCGTCTCGACGCGACCGCACCATCGAACGCATCGTGTCGAGCGCCTCGGAATACTCCCGCCGACCCCACTCCACGACCGCCGGCATCCTACCTCCGCCGGGCGACGTGCATCGGTTCCCCGAGCCAGAGCAGGGCGGCTTCTTGCAGACACTCCGAGAAGGTGGGGTGAGGGTGGATCGTCATTGCCACGTCTCGGATCGTCGCACCCATCTCGATGGCATGCGCGGCTTCCGCGATGAATTCGCCCACCTCGGCCCCGGCGGCGTGCACCCCGAGGAGGAGTCCGGTCTTGTCGTCCCCGACCACCTTGACCCAGCCCTGCACGGCATGGTTGGCATGAGCCCGCCCCAGCGCGGCGTAGGGGAACCGGGCTTCTCGGGGGGAAAGCCCTCGCGCCTCCGCTTCGGCCTTGGAGTAGCCGACCGTGGCGAGCTCGGGCGTCGTGAACACGACTGACGGCATCGCCTGAAACTGGAATCGGGTCGGTCGGCCCGCGGCCGCCTCGGCGGCGACCACCCCCTCCCGATAGGCCTTGTGCGCCAGCATGGGGGGACGCGCCACGTCGCCCACAGCGAAGATGTGGGGTTGGTTCGTGCGAAGCTGGTCGTCCACGGTGATGAAGCCGGACTTGGGGTCGAACTGCACTCCGGCTTCCTCGAGACCTAGGTCCCGTGTCAGCGGCCGCTTCCCCACCGTGACGAAGAGGCGTTCCGCCGAAAGATCCTCGCGTCCGCTTCCTCCCTCCACTGTCATCGTGAGACAATCGGGGTCCCGCCGGAGCCCGACCGCTCGGGTCCCGACTCGGACCTTGACCCCCAAGCGCTCGAGGCTGCCGGTGAGCTCTCGGGCCAAGTCGGGCTCGAGCCCGGGGAGCAACTGTGGCATCAATTCCACCATGGTCACCTCCACGCCGACCCGCGCCAGGAACTCTCCCAGTTCGCAACCCGAGACTCCCCCGCCCAAGACCAGCATCGAGCGCGGCAGGGACTTGAGCGAGAGAAGCTCCCAGGCGTTCACCACCCGATCGCCGTCGGTCTCAAATCCCGGAATCGCGGAGTGGAGCGCCCCGGTCGCGACGATCGCCTGTTCGAAATCGATGCGCTCATGACCCCCGTCGGGAGCGGAGTAATCCGCGCTCTTCGGTCCGGTGAACCGGACCGTTCCGATGAGGACCGAGGCCCCGGCGGATTTGAGCAGGGACGCCACGCCTTGTCGTTCCTTCGCGACCACCTCGTCCTTCCAGCGCATCGCCTGCGATAGGTCGAACTTCGGGTCGCTCGCCGTGACGCCGATCTCCGGCCCTTCGTTCCGGAGGGAGTGATAGAGCAGCGAGGCATGGATGAGAGCCTTTGACGGGATGCAACCGCGATTGAGGCATTCCCCGCCCAGGTCCCGCCGCTCGACCACGAGCGCTTTTCGGCCGAGCTGTCCGAGCCGGATCGCGGCCATGTAGCCGCCCGGACCCCCGCCGACGACGAGCACCTCGGTCGAACGAGAGAACGTTCCGGCCATGTGCGTGCCCTCAACCTCCCTGAGTCGCGGGGCTGTAGGGACGAGAGGCATAGACGTCTTCGGTAACCGACTCGGGCGGCGGGGGCGGCGTCCGTTCGGCTTGCTCGATCGCCCCTCGCACTTGTCGATCGACGTCCTCCTGCCAGCGGGCCTCCTCGTCAGGGGCCAACGAACCTTGGCCTCGCAGCCAAGCCTGGAGACGACCCACGGGGTCGTGCTCGGCGGCCCGGCTCCCCCAATCCCCGGGCTGGTAGCGGGACGGGTCGTCCGAGCTCGAATGCGGGGTCATCCGATAGAGGATGAACTCGAGGAGCACGGGTCCATGCCCCGTCCGTGCTCGATCGAGAGCGGAAGTGAGCTCCCGGAAGCAGGCGACGAAGTCCGTTCCATCGACCTGGCGACCGGAAAACCCATATGCGGCCGCCTTGGACGCCAGCGTCGCGGCGGCGGTCTGCCGAGACACGGGGACCGATATCGCCCATTGGTTGTTGGTGCAACAGAAGACCACAGGAAGGTCGAACACGCCGGCGAAATTGAGTCCCGCGTGGAAATCGTTCGAGCTCGTCGCTCCGTCGCCAAAAAAGGCGAGCGTCGCCGCTCGGTCCGACTTCTGCTTCAGCGCGTACGCGAGACCCACGGCTTGGGAGATTTGTGTCCCGATCACCGAGGACATCGAAACGTAGTGCACCTCGCGCGCGCTCGGATGACACGGCATGTTCCGTCCGAAGGCCGGGTCCTTCGAGTCCCCGAACAGGTGATGGACATACGTGGGCAGAGCGTGGCCCCGTACGAGGGCGACGAGCTGTTCCCGGAGTCCGGGAAAGACCCAATCCTCCTTGACCGAGGCGAGTCCCGCGGCGACGTTGACCGCCTCTTGACCGGTCGCAGCTCCGTAGAACCCGACCCGGCCCTGGCGCTGCAAGGCCTGCATCCGAGCATCCAGAGTGCGGGCGAGCAGCATCCAACGATACGCCGACCGAAGGAGTTCCAATCCCCCCGGTCCGAGGGCCTCCTTCACGGCGGCCGAGTCGTAGGGGAGCGGCTTGACCCGGGTCGTGGGGGTCATGCGAGCTCAGCGAACAGTTGGTGCGGGTCTTCGAGGTATCCCTTCACCAGCGCGAGGAACTGGGCCCCTTCCAAACCGTCCACGACCCGGTGGTCGAGCGAGATCGAGAGGTTCATCATATCAGCGGGGCCGAGCGAGCCGTCCGCGCGGTAGATCGGTCGTCGCTGGATCTTGTGCACGCCCAAGATCGCTACCTCCGGGTAGTTGAGGATGGGGGTGGCGAGAAGCCCGCCCAGAGCTCCGAGACTCGTGATCGTGAAACTGCTTCCCATGAGTTCCGCGCGGGAGAGCTTGCCGGACCGACCGCGTTCGGCGAGGTCCTGGATTTCCCGAGCAAGCATCACGACGCTCTTTCGGTCGGCGTTGCGGACGACGGGCACGATGAGCCCTTCCGGCGCCGCGGTGGCAATGCCGATGTGGTAGCTCGAACGGACGACGAGTTCCTCCCGAGCGTCGTCGACCGTAGCGTTCAGCTTGGGATGGGCCTTGAGCCCCGCCACGACGGCCTTGACGATGAACGGGAGGTAGCTCAATCGAACCCCTTGTTTCTCGACGTGCTTCGCCATCCGGTCGCGAAGCACGACCAGTTCGCTCACGTCGATCTCTTCGACGTAGGTGAAGTGAGCGGCACGGTGCTTGGACTCGGACATGTGTTCGGCGATCACCCGACGAATTCCGCGGATCGGGATCCGCTCAAGAATGTCGTCCGAACTGGCTGGCGGTGGAGTGACTTTCTCGGGAGGATTCGAAACCGACGTTGCGGGACCGGAAAGAGCCGGCCACATCGGCGAGGAGGTCGGTGCGGCGGATTCTGACTTCGTCGCGTCCAAGTCCGAATCGACGATTCGGCCGCCGGGGCCGGACCCCTTCACGCGGGAAAGATCGACCCCGAGCTCGGCGGCCCGGCGACGGACGCCGGGAGTGGCGAGAATGGACGAAGGGGTGGTGGAGACCCGTTCCGCACTGGTTCCTCCGGGCGGGGTCGAGGGAACCGGTGTCGCCCCAGCGGGCGGGACCGCCGGCGTGGGTGCCGGACGGGAAGGGCTCGGGCTCGCGGCCCCTTCGGCCTCGATGGTCACGAGGAGACCTCCGACCTTGACCTTCTCACCTACCTGAGCATGGAGACTCAGGACGCGTCCGGATTTCGGTGAGGGGATCTCCACGTTGGCCTTGTCGGTGAGCACGCTCACCAGCGGGTCATCTTCCCGGACCGTGTCGCCGGCCTTCACGAACCAACGGACCACCTCTCCTTCCGCGACGCCCTCCCCGATATCGGGCAGTCGGAATTCGAACACCATCGAAATCACCTAGGACGCTCGCACGCTGCTCCGTGCAGCATGAGCGATGCGGTCGGCATTCGGCAGGTAGACGTTCTCGAGGGCATACGGGAATGGAGTGTCGAATCCGGTGACCCGGACGATCGGAGCCTTGAGCGAGTAGAGAGCCTTCTCGGAGAGAAGGGCCGCCAGCTCGGCGCCGAACCCGCAGAACCGAGCGGCTTCATGGACGATCACCGCGCGTCCGGTCTTCTCGACCGAGTCAATGACTGCTTTCTCGTCGAGCGGCACGAGCGATCGCAGGTCGACCACCTCTGCAGAAATGCCGTCCGGCGCAAGTTTTTCGGCCGCCTCAAGAGCCAGGGGGAGCATCGCACCGTAGGCGAAGATCGATACGTCGGAGCCTTCGCGGGCCACGCGGGCCCGGCCGAAGGGGACCCGCGCGTCCCCGTCCGGGACTTCCCCCGTCAGGGACCGATAGATCCTCTTCGGCTCGAGGAATAGAACGGGGTCTTCGTCATCGATGGCCGAGAGGAGGAGCCCGCGCGCGTCCGCGGGGGTGGACGGGACCACCACTTTGAGTCCTGCGGTGTGGCAGAAGTACGCCTCGGTACTCTGCGAGTGGTAGAGTCCTCCCTTGATGCCTCCTCCGTAGGGTGTGCGAATCACGACGTGCGCAGGGTATTGGCCTCCCGAACGATACCGGAATTTCGCAAGCTCGCTGACGATCTGGTCGAAGGCCGGATAAATGAAGTCCAAGAATTGGATCTCTGCAATGGGCTTGAGGCCGTAGAGCGCCATCCCAATCGCCGCCCCGATGATTCCAGTTTCCGAAAGGGGTGTATCAATCACCCGGTCGGCGCCGAACTCCTTGAAGAGCCCGTCGGTGGCTCGGAAGACCCCGCCGTTCACCCCGACGTCTTCCCCGAGAACGAGCACATTCGGGTCGTTCCGCATCACGTCGTGGAGGGTGCGGTTGATCGCCTGGACCAAGTTCATCTCGGTCACGGCTTCATCACACCCTCTCGGACGAGGGCGTCGTATTCGGCCCTCTCCTCCTCGAGTCGGGGCGACAACTGCGCAAATACATCGTCGAAGATCGAGCGCGGGTCGAGAGGGTTCGCCTTCTCGGCAGATTCGAACGTCCGAGCCACGAGTGCCCGAACCTCCTCCCACTGCTTCCCGTCCGATTCCTCGGACCAGAGCCCTTTCGTAATGAGCAGCTCTTTCAGGCGGCCGATAGGGTCGCGTTCGCGGGCCTCGGAGACTTCCGCGTCCGTTCGATATCGCTTCGGGTCATCCGAAGTCGAATGAGGACCGAATCGGTAAACCTCGGCCTCGATCATCGTCGGACCCTTTCCCGAAATGGCCCGCGCGCGTGCTTCCGACACCGCTCCGTAGACGGCGTTGAGGTCGTTCCCGTCCACGACCACGCCGGGAATGCCGTAGGCGTTCGCCTTCTCCGCAAGGGTGGCACTATGGGTCTGGCGCTCGCGGGGAAGGGAGATCGCCCACTGATTGTTCTGACAAAAAAAGATCGTGGGGCACTGGTAGACGCCCGCGAAGTTGAGGCCGGCGTGGAAATCGTTCGAACTGGTCGCGCCGTCGCCGAAGAACGAGATCGTTACGAGGGAGTCCTTGCGTCGCTGGGCCGCCATCGCGGCGCCCACGGCCTGGGTGATCTGAGTTCCGATCGGGCTTGACGCGACCACAAAGTTCACTTCGCGAAAGCCGAAGTGGTTCGGCATCTGTCGGCCCTTGATCAGGTCGTCTGCATTTCCGAGGAGCTGGTCGAAGATCGCTCGCAGCGAAACACCGCGGGCCAGCGCTACCGCCAGCTCTCGATAGGCCGGAAAAATCCAATCCTCGGGCGATAGAGCACGGCTCGCGCCGACCTGAGCGGCCTCTTGCCCCATCAAGGGCGCGTAGAATCCGATGCGCCCCTGGCGTTGGAGGGACAAACAACGTTCGTCGGTAGCCCGGGCGAGGACCATGAGGCGATAGGCATCGAGGAGTCCGTCCTCTGGGAACGCGGGGCTAAATCCCGCGGTCGGCGCTATCGTCAGCGTACCCGGGTCGACCATGAGGTTCGATGGAAGTGCGACGGACGTCCGCGATATAAGTTTGAGGATGACGAGTCGCCGAGAACCCGCTCGACTACAGGCCCGCGCGATCTCGTGCCGACTCCCAGCGGGTGGGGTCCACCGTTTCGTTGGCGAGACGCACCATCAAATCGTAGAGTTGAGGGGGGCCGTCCTCCTTCAACCCTCGGAAGAAGACGACGAGCTCGTTGAGGTTGAGCGCCGGCAGGGTCCAGCGCATCCACGCTTCCAAGCGTCGAATCGGAACGCTGGTATGGTACTGGTTACGCAACGCCCGCAACTGTTCGTCCGTGAAGTGCTCCCACATCACAGGTACCATCGTGGCTTCTTCGTTGTTCATGTGCCGGAGGTAAAAGGCGAACAGGTCATTCACTTCCAGATTCAGCCGGTCACCGATCTCGATCCGCCGCGCAGGGGTCGTCTCCTTGAGGAGGTCGCCGCAGGTTTGAGCGAGGCGACGGATACCCTGCACGATCTCGCGGTGCTCCCCCATCATCAATTTGACCACGTCGGGGTCGAACGAACTAAGCGGATGAAAGAAATCCTTCTCTTCATGGGTCGAGTGCGCGTGCAGAAGGCAAAGAATGCAGTTGCCCACCGTGAGGCTGAGGTTTTCCTGGAGGTCTTTGACCACGGCGCGCGTCGCCCCCTCGTCCGTGAAATCCGTCGTTTGGAGACGACGGCCCAGCTCGTAGATCATCGAGCGGAGTCCTTTGTGGATGGGACGGAACAGGTTCTCCCGTTCGCTCAAGGGCGTGACTCGCCAAGTATAGACGTCGGGAGATAGGATAAATCCCATCGTCCGCCCCAAATCTTTAAAGCCATCCCGTCGGCGGCGGGGGTCGAGGGTCGTCGAGGCCTTTAGGCCCGCCTTCGCCGGCGGTCCGGGGCGCGGTAGGGCCGTTGTTGGAACCGACCCTGCTGCCGGGGGGGACCTCGGACCGACGCTTCGGTCCTCGGAGCATCATACCGAAAGCTCGGGATCCGAGCACGGTCGATCTTCATGCCGATCAAGCGCTCGACGCGAGCCAGGTCTTGCTCCTCCTCCGGCATGACGAGGGTGTACGCATCTCCCCGCTGTTGCGCCCGGGCCGTACGTCCCACCCGGTGAATGTACGTCTCGGGTTCGTGGGGAACATCGAAGTTGACCACATGGCTCACGTCCTTGACGTCTACGCCTCGGGCAGCGATGTCGGTCGCCACCAGAACGCGGTACTCGCCCGTTCGGAACCCTTCGAGGGCCCGCACCCGTTGGCTTTGGCTCCGATTCCCGTGAATGACGGAAACGTTGATCCCGCGCTGGCCGAGCTGCCGGGCCAGGTTGTCGGCCCGGTGCTTGGTCCGAGCGAACACGAGCACGCTGCTCATCATCTCGTCCTTGAGCAGCTCGTAAAGAAGGTCGGTCTTCAGGTGCGACGGGACGGGCAGCGCCAAGTGAGTGACTCCAACCGCGGCGACCGTCCGCTCCTCGACCTGGACCATCTTGGGGTCTCGGAGGAACTCTCGAGAAAGCGCTACGATCTCGGGGGGCATCGTCGCGGAGAACAGCATCGTTTGCCGAACCTTGGGCAACCGTTGCAGGATTCGCCGCACGTCCGGAAGGAACCCCATGTCCAGCATGCGGTCGGCCTCGTCGAGGACGAGGATCCTGAGGACCTGGAAGTTCACGTAGCCCCGGCTCATGTGATCGAGGAGTCGCCCGGGAGTCGCGATGATGATCTCCGCACCGCCCCGCAGCGCTCTCTCTTGGTCGGCCATGCCGACCCCACCGTAGACGGCGGCTCCCCGCAGGTGGGTATGGCCGGCGAGCTTTCGCAAGAACCCTTCAGCCTGCAGGGCGAGCTCTCGGGTCGGGGTGAGAATCAGAGCATGGGTCCGACCTCTCGGCTCCTCGAGGAGTCGCTCGAGGACCGGCAGGAGAAAGGCCGCGGTCTTGCCCGTACCCGTCTGCGCGGTGCCGATAATATCTCGCCCCAGGACAGCGTGAGGGATGGTCCCCCGTTGAATCGGGGTCGGGACTCGGTAGCCAATCTCCTGGATTCCCTTACGGAGTTTGGAATGCAACGGCAGGTCCTCGAACGTGCCTTCGCCCGGGTTCGAGGCTTCCGCAGGGGTGGGGGACGGGCTGGTCATCGTTTTCTCGAGGCGGCGAGCCGACGCTCGCCGGACCATAAGAGCGCGCCTATGGATGGCCTCCGACTAACCGACATAGAACCCTCTGTCGAATCACATTTGGAATTTCAGAGCGCACCGTGCGACGGACGAAGGCTCGCGCGAGATCCGGTGTTGTCGAGCGCTTTCGTCCGATATCGTCAAAGCAAACGATACGTGACAGCCCGGTAGGGTGGGACGCGGCGTTGGTGGGACGGGACGCAGCGGCCAAATGCCAATGGGAAACCCAGATCCAGCGACTCCTTCTTCGCCGCCCATGGACGACGACGATGTCCTCGAGCGCGTACCGGGACACGATCGTCGTCCGGCTCGCCTATGACGGGGTGACCGGACTCGGAGAGGGCGCGCCGATCGACCGGTACCGGGAAAATGCCGGAGCCGGACAGACGGCGATCGAATCGATCCTGCCCTTCCTCCGGGGGGTCGACCCGTGGCAATTTGAAAAACTCGCCGCAAACGTCTCTCGAAAAATCGACGGCCAATTTGCCGCCAAGGCTGCGCTCGACATTGCCACCCTGGATTGGGTGGGGAAGAAACTGGGCGCCCCAGTCTACCGCGTTCTCGGCCTCGACCCCGCGGACGCACCCATCACCACCTACTCCATCGGGATCGACACGCCCGAGATGACGCGTCAAAAGATCCTCGAAGCAGAGGCGTTTCCCGTGTTCAAGATCAAACTTGGCCTGAGCTCCGACGAGGCCACGATGGGGGCGGTGCGCGCCGCCACCCGCAAGCCGTTGCGGGTCGACGCCAACGAGGGCTGGAAAGACCGAGAAGAAGCAGTCCGGAAGATCAACTGGCTGGAATCGCAAGGAGTCGAGCTCATCGAACAACCGATGCCGGCCGAAATGGTCGAAGAGACGAGATGGGTGAGAGATCGGGTGCATCTCCCCATCATCGCGGACGAAGCGGCTGTGAGCGCCGCCGCGATCCCCCGGCTCGTCGGTGCCTACGACGGAGTGAATGTCAAGCTCGACAAGTGTGGTGGCATCCAAGCGGCACTCCGTATGATTCATGTGGCGAAGGCACATGGAATGAAGACCATGCTTGGCTGCATGATTTCCAGTTCGATCAGCGTGACCGCGGCAGCGCATCTTTCGCCCTTAGTGGACTTTGCCGACCTCGACGGGAATCTCCTCGTGGCGAACGATCCGTACCGCGGAGTCACGGTCCAGGAGGGAAGGCTCATTCTGCCCGATGGTCCGGGCCTGGGAATCGGACCGCGTGAATGATGGGACGAGGGCTCTCGAAGGCCGATTGTCCCCGGGAAGCCCCAATCGAGGCGCGTTTCCTGACGTCCGGCCTTGTGGATTGCATCGCCCCCATTCTGCTCGGTCCATAGTCAGGTCTCGACATTGGACATGGCCCTTCTGCCTCATTCGCCCGAAGACAAACCGCGCACCCGTTGAGCTCGGGGACCCCCATCTCATATCGGAGAAGAGGCATAATCGGGTGTGGCGATTAACGTCGGTCGCCAGCCCATAGGGGTCGGGGCGTATACTGGCGCAGACCAACCCACGACTCAGGTAAATGACGGGTGGACTCCTCCCCCCGAGGACAAGCCGCCCACCTCGCCCCTGCCCAAACCTCGCCCGGGTCGAAACCTGATCATCCTAGTAATCGTCGCTTTAGTCTTGATGGTGGTGATTCCGGCGGTCGTCATAGTGGAGGTCGCCACTCCATCCCCGCACCCATTCTTCGTTCAGATCGACTCAAGTCGTTCTGACGACGCGAGTGCAAATCTAACCCCACCATTCAACAGCCAAGTCGTGGGGTCGTGGCATACCCTCAGCGGAGACAACGTCACCTTCTGGATCCGGAGCTCGGGCTACCAACAAGTCATCTTCGAAACCGCCGCGTCGGGATCGTTCAGCTTTACGGCGGACGTCCCACCGCACGGGATTCTTGTCTCTGGCCCGACCCCGGAGGTTACTGATGTGTCCGGGGATTACTGGTACGCGAACCTCTGACCTGAAAGGACCCGTGGCCCCGAGGTTCCCCGGGGGCGGTAAGGGTTAGCCCCTTAGCGGCGGAGGTCCGAAGGGAACGGATGCGTTCGGCGATACGGTCGATATGGCGGGAGAGGTCGGGCGCCGAGAACCCTCGATGTTTCCCCGTACCCTGGGGTATGGCCCCTTTAAAGGGTAGGAGGACCTGCGAATCGAGTCGAGGGACCTCGGAGATGTCGAGGCATCGAGGCCGCAGGGTCCGCGCTTTCCGCTCGGACAAGAGGAGGTTGACGCAACCGCTTGGTAAGCCCGCCGGGAGGTCGCTCGGACCATCACGGATCGAGCTGGCTC
>Ga0209415_10001403_pt1 | contig 46242 bp, 49 predicted proteins | sample PeaSoiSIISIP2007_FD_187696 | JGI IMG/M metagenome (GOLD analysis project Ga0209415, IMG submission 187696) | Peat soil microbial communities from Weissenstadt, Germany - SII-SIP-2007 (SPAdes) (version 2) | ecosystem: Environmental > Terrestrial > Soil > Wetlands > Peat | place: Germany... | reverse complement strand
CGCCCTGATCCCGATTCTTTAATACCGCCGTAAGGCATGTGATCAATTCGAAACGTCGGAACGTCCCCGGCCATCAAAGCCCCCACTTCGAGTTCTTCGTAGGCGCTAAATATCAGCTTCGCGTCCCGCGTGAAAATCCCAGCCTGCAAGCCGTAGGGGGAATTATTAATCTGCTTCAACGCATCGGAAAAATCGTCATAAGACTCGATGGTGACGACCGGGGCAAAAATTTCCTGGCAATTCACCTTCATCTCCGGACGGGTGCGGGTCAGAACGGTCGGCTCGAGCATCGAACCCTGGCGTTGTCCCCCGCAGAGCAATCGGGCGCCGCTACGGACGGCCTCCTGAACCCAGTCACTGGCGCGGATGGCATCGCTTTCGCGAATCAGCGGGCCAACATCGGTTGACTCTTCTAGTGGATCCCCCGTCTTCAGTTTCTTGACCCCGGCGACAAAAAGGTCTGTGAATCTTTCGAGCACCGACCGCTCGACCAAGATGCGCTGTACCGAAATACAAGATTGCCCGGCATACGCAAAACCACCAGTCACGCACCGTTCCGCCGCGTAAGTCAGATCCGCATCGCTGTGAACGATGACGCCTGCGTTTCCTCCGAGTTCCAACGCGACTTTCTTCTTGCCCGCTCGGCTTTTGATATCCCAGCCAACCGCCGCGCTGCCCGTGAAGCTGATCAGCTTCAGGCGTTCGTCGGTTACCAGCAATCCAGCGTCCTCGTTGGAGAGCGGAAGAACATTTAGAGCACCATCGGGCCAGCCAGCCTGCTGCACCGCCTCAGCCATGAACAAGGCCGTTAGCGGCGTCTCCGGAGCCGGCTTCAGCACCATCGTGCAGCCACTGGCAATCGCGGGAGCGACCTTGTGGGCCACCAGATTGAGTGGAAAATTGAACGGCGTGATCCCGGCAATCGGTCCCAAAGGAAAACGGCGCACAATTCCCCAACGTCCCGCAGTAAATTCCTGCCAATCCAGCGGCAGATATTCGCCGTAGATGCGCGTGCTCTCTTCGGCAGCTACGGTGAATGTGAAGATAGATCGTTCCACTTCACTTCGCGCTGCCTTAATCGGTTTGCCCGCTTCCTGGGCCAAAGTGTGGGCAAAGTCTTCCTTGCGCTGGGCCATATTCTCCGCCACCCGACGTAGCACGCGTTGCCGTTCAAATGCCGGAAGCCTTCGAGTAGTGCCGAAAGCTTTTACCGCGGCCGCGATGGCCGCCTCGGCGTGCGCGCGCTTCCCCTGAAACACGCGGCCGACAACACTGCCATCGTAGGGAGCTCGAATCTCGACTGCGTTGCCATCCTCTATCCATTTACCATCGACGAGGAATCCATGCGTCGCGACGGGAGTTGCAGTCATCTGTGCCATGGCGGAATTCTTGCGCCTCCCCCAAACGCAAAGAAAAGATTATAGGCTTTTTGAGCGATGCGAGAGTGACCTCAGGCGATAATTGATTCCGCTAGGCTGCCATCAGGAAGACGGACTGTGCTCACATCTATTGTGGAAACCAGCGAGTTGTTGCGTAAAGGACAGTTCTCGCCTGTTGAGCTGACGAAGAACTGCCTGGCGCAGGTCGAAAAGCTCAACCCCACGCTGAATGCCTTCGTCACGGTAACCGCCGAGTTGGCTCTTACGCAGGCACGCGCCGCCGAAGCAGAAATCTTGAGCGGACATTGGCGCGGGCCTCTGCACGGGATTCCGCTGGCGCTAAAAGATCTTATCGATACTGCTGGCATTCGCACTACCGCTGCCAGCGCCTTGTTCAAAGATCGCGTCCCGGCGGAAGATGCTGAAGTGGTACGGCGTCTAAAAGAGTCTGGAGCCGTCCTATTAGGTAAGCAGAACTTGCACGAGTTCGCGTACGGCGGCAGTTCGATGATCAGCTACTACGGTGAAGTTCATAATCCGTGGGATCCCGCGCGCATCGCCGGGGGATCGTCAGGAGGTTCAGCCGCATCCGTGGCTGCGGGTCTTGGATATGGCGCCATTGGAACGGATACTGCCGGCTCTGTTCGCGAGCCAGCTGCTTTGTGCGGAGTCGTCGGCCTAAAGCCCACCTACGGACGAGTCAGCAGTCGTGGCGTAATCCCGCTCTCGCTGTCGCTCGATCATATTGGCCCGATCGCGCGCACGGTTTCAGATGCCGCGGTGATGCTGCAGGTAATCGCAGGCTACGACTCAAAGGACGCGCACAGCGCCGACGTGCCGGTTCCTGACTACGTCGCAGGGCTCCGCGATGGAGTGAAGCAGTTGAGGATCGGGGTTCCGAGGAAATTTTTCTACGAAGATCTCGACCCCGAAATTGCTTCCACCGTAGAACAGGCGATCGGCATATTAAGAACCCTCGGCTGCGATCTGTACGAGATCGAGATTGATGTACCTACAGACCGCACCCTGCAAACTGCGGAGTCCTACGCTTACCATGCGAAGTTTGCCTCGCGGAGTCCCGAACTGTACCAACCAGAAACGTTGCGCCGCATCCGTAAGGGCGAAGATATCAGTGCCGCCGAGGTTGAGCAGCGGCGCCGTGAGCTAAAGCAAATCCGCAGCGAGGTCCACAAAATATTTGAAGGCGTGGACGTTCTTGTAACTCCAACTACGCCGGTTCCTGCGGGTGCGATCGATGAGCTCAAGAAGGACCCAGAACTCCTCCGTCCGCACGAACTGATGCTGCTCCGCAATACCCGCCCAGTAAATGTGTGGGGACTGCCCGCGATCTCGGTTCCTTGCGGATTCACCACCGCACGCCTTCCGATCGGGCTTCAAATCATCGGTCCGCAATGGCGGGAAAACACAGTTCTACAGGTTGCTTATGCGTACGAGCAGTCCACGGATTGGCACAAACGCAGTCCGGGATTGATTGAGGGATAACGCTACTCGACTCGGCGATGAGATCCTCCACACAGGAACGCCCAGCGCAGAACCGCAGCAGGGCCACATCTTTCCTTTTATGACGCGGCCGATTGTTAGTATGTTCTGGTGCCAACTAAGAACGCCGAAAAGCCTCGATTGACCATCCTTCGTTCTGAAGCCCTTGCTCGCATTCCCTGGCTGGTTCACGGATTCAGCACTCGAGTCGGCGGGTTTTCACGCGCTTATGGTGGGCGCAGTCTCAACCTCGGATTCACCAAACAGGATTCCAGCAGCGCGGTCGAACGCAATCGAGAGGCTTTCTTACGGCAACTCGGCGCCGTCAACGGCAAGAAGCCGTGGCCCCTGGTCACCTTGCGCCAGATTCATTCCGACCTCATCCACTGCGTTGACGGCGTGCCAAAAGAACCACTGGTTGGCGATGGCCTGATCACCGGAGTGCCCGGTATTCTCCTTGGCATCCAAACTGCCGATTGCCTGCCGGTTATTCTGGTCGACGCCAAGCAGAGGGCCGTGGGAGTCTTTCATGCGGGTTGGCGCGGTACGGTCAAGCGCATTGTCGAAAAGGGAGTGGGAGAAATGCGCCGGTGCTTCGGCACGCTGCCCAAAAATATTAAAGCGGCCATCGGCCCCGGAATTCACGCCTGCTGCTACGACGTCGGACCTGAAGTACGCCAGCAGTTCGAATCCCGGTTCGCTTACGCGGAGGATTTGTTTCGTGAAGTCAAGGAATCCGACCCGGTTCGCGAAAAGTACCCGCTGCTATTTTTGACGGCACGGGCTCCAGGGCACAGTGAACTCCCAACGAAAATCTTCCTGGATCTGGTCGAAGCCAACCGCCGTCAGCTGATCGACGCCGGAATCCCACCAAGGAACATCAGTGCATCGACGCAATGTACTGCGTGCAATCCAGACCTCTTGTTTTCTTATCGAGCGGAAAAAGGAATCACCGGCCGAATGATGGGTGTTGCAGGAGTCAAGCCTTCTCAGCAAAAACCAACAGACCGCTAAGTGGACCGGTTACGAAATCTCGGGCATTGCTTGTAATTGGTGGTACAGTTTCAGCCTTACTGACGCGCAACGCGGGCGCAAATACACCCGGTTTGCTGGAGGCGGCTATGTTCGGTGTGGGCTTGCTCTATATCATCATTGTCGGACTGATCGCCGGTTGGGCGACGGGCAAAATCATGAAGGGCACTGGCTATGGTGTGCTGGTGGACATTCTGCTCGGGATTGCCGGCGCCATTATCGGAAGCAGGATTTTGGCCATGCTGGGTATCTTCACGACCGGCGGGCTGATCCCAAGTATTTTGGTCGCAATTTTCGGTGCTGTCATCCTGGTCGCGATCGTTCGAGCCATCAAGAAAGCGTGACCTATCGCTACTTCTTGGCCTTTTGAAGCCGCTGTTCGAGTGCAGCGACCTCGTCCTGCAATCCCTTCGGGAGTCGATCGCCGAACTTGGCGAAGTGCTCCTTGATCAACGGAATTTCCGCCAACCAGCCCTCGACATCGACACTGAGCAGTTCGTCCAGGTGAGCACCTTTAATGTCGAGGCCCGTGGTGTCGAGATCGGCGACGTCGGGAATTCGCCCGATCGGGGTCTCTTTCGCGTGCACTTTGCCGTCGCAGCGCTCGAAAATCCATCTCAGCACCCGGCTGTTTTCGCCATAACCGGGCCACAGGTATTTGCCATTTTTGTCCTGGCGAAACCAGTTGACGTAGCAGATCTTCGGCAGCTTGGAGGCGTCGGAATGCTCGCCGATCTTGAGCCAATGCGCGAAGTAGTCGCCCATGTGATAGCCGCAGAACGGAAGCATCGCCATGGGATCGCGGCGCAACTGGCCGACTTTGCCGGTGATTGCGGCCGTGGTCTCGCTGCTCGCAGTAGCTCCGAGGAACGTGCCATGCTGCCAGTTGAACGCTTCCGTGACCAGCGGAACAATTCCGGCGCGGCGCCCACCGAATAGAATGGCATCAATGGGCACGCCCTTCGGATCCTCCCACTCGGGAGCAATCACGGGGCATTGCTTGGCCGCAGCAGTAAAGCGCGCATTGGGATGGGCGGCTTTCCGGCCTGAATCCGGTGTCCACGGCCGCCGCAGCCAATCCACCAACTGGGAAGGCTTCTGCTCGGTCATTCCTTCCCACCACACGTCGCCGTCGAGTGTCATCGCGCAATTGGTAAAGACAGAGTCGTGTGCCACAGTGAGCATGGCGTTGGGATTCGATTTGACGCCCGTGCCCGGCGCCACGCCGAAGAAACCGAACTCGGGATTGATGGCGTAAAGCCGGCCATCGGCGCCGAACTTCATCCACGCGATGTCGTCGCCGATGGTTTCGACCTTCCAGCCGGGAATGGTCGGGATCAGCATCGACAAGTTCGTCTTGCCGCAAGCCGAGGGAAATGCCCCGGTGAAATATTTCGCTTTGCCCGCCGGGCTGATGAGCTTGAGGATGAGCATGTGCTCGGCCATCCAGCCCTCGTCGCGCGCCTGCACCGATGCGATGCGCAGCGCATGGCACTTCTTGCCCAACAGCGCGTTGCCGCCGTAGCCGGAACCATACGACCAGATCTCGCGCGTCTCGGGGAAATGACAGATGTACTTGTGCTCGGCGTTGCAGCGCCAGGTCGCGTCCGGCTGATTGGGGCCGAGCGGGAATCCGACCGAGTGCAGCCCCCGGACAAAATCACCATCTTCTCCAAGAGCCTGAAGTACGCGGCTGCCAACTCGGGACATGAGATGCATGCTGGCCACCACGTACGCCGAGTCGGTGATCTCCACTCCGATCTTCGCAATGGGCGACCCGATCGGACCCATGCAGTAGGGAACCACGTACATGGTGCGGCCTACCATTGAACCGGTGAAGAGCCCGGTGAGTTTCTGCTTCATCTTCGCGGGATCTTCCCAGTTGTTGGTCGGGCCGGCGTCCTCTTTGGTCAGTGAGCAGATGAAAGTTCGATCTTCCACGCGGGCTACGTCCGCCGGATCCGACCGGACCAGCACACTGTTGGGGCGCTTCGCCGGATCCAACGGGATGGCCGTTCCGGTGAGGATCATCAGCCGCAGCATCGCCTGATATTCCTCCGGCGAGCCGTCGCACCAGTGGACCCGATCGGGTTTGCACAACTGCGCGACCTCTTCAACCCAGCGTGCCAGCTTGGGATGCCGACGATCGTGCGCGGCTGATTCAACTTCTACCGTGATACTGGCCATGGTGATGTCTCCGATCTTACGAACTGCGGCCACGCGCTGGAACCCCGTAACCAGGGCAGAAGCTGTGGAGTTTACTACCCGACGGGCTGAGTGCCAATTTTCTCTTCCACCGCTGCATCCAGATGCTCAAGCGTCTGCGCGACGGTTAGTGAATACATTTCCTGCCCCACCCCTTCGCCGGATTCCAACGCGTTCTTGAGATAGTGCCCGGCAATCTCTACGGCGAGTGGATCGGTAATCAATTTTCCGGTGCGCTTCTGGTATTCCACCCACGCGGGGTGCGGCAGTGCAATCCAGACGGGACGGCCATCGACCAGAAACTTGACGTCCACTGCGTCCGCGTGCCGAGTTGCAATCGCTACGATCAGTGCTTGATAAATACAATGCACTTCCTTCTTGGTCCAGCGGTGCACAGTATGGAAGTCTTTGTACATGCCAACCTTAAACTATATCGAACCAGTCGTAATGGGAGCAAACCGCCGAATCGGCTTTCAAGTTGCATTATGATAAACGGTCGCCCCCAATGCAGTTGGCTGACTACTTAGAAATACGATGAAGAATCTCGGCATCCTGCTCTCCGGACGCGGTTCAAACTTCGAGGCCATTGCCAGGAATGTCGCCGCCGGGCATATCCCGGATACGCGCATCGCCGTCGTGATTTCCAACAAAGCCGACGCTCGCGGAATTGTGACCGCTCGAGGTCTCGGACTCACCGCACTCGTAATTCCGTCCAAAGGCAAGGACCGCGACGAGCATGATCGCGAAATCGTAGCTGCCTTGCGGAAGCATCAGGTTGACCTGGTGTGCCTTGCAGGATACATGCGGCTTCTCTCTCCGTGGTTCGTGCAACAGTTTCCGCGGCGCATTCTCAATATTCATCCATCTCTGTTGCCGGCGTTTCCCGGCCTGGAGGCTCAGGAGCAAGCCTTCGCGTACGGTGTGAAGGTTTCCGGTTGTACGGTGCACTTCGTGGACGAAGAACTCGACCACGGTGCCATAATTCTGCAGAAGATGGTTCCCGTGCTCGATACCGACGACGAACATACCCTCGCCGCGAGGATCCTCGAGCAGGAACATATCGCGTACTCAGAGGCGATCAATATCGTTCTAGACGGAAAATTTGAGGTCGTGGGGCGACGGTTGCGAGCCCTGAGCCGCTGAACGCACGTGGGGACAGCCGTCCCCCGGCTGTCCCACCGATCGAAGCTCGGCGGGTATATTGCTTATAATCGAAAGTCCATGCCAAACTTCGCCCCCGTCGACGAGCAGTTAGCCTACATCAAAAAAGGCAGCGCGGAAATCATTCGCGAGAGCGAGTTGCGTTCCAAGCTGGAGAAATCCCGCGCCACTGGTAAGCCACTGCGAGTGAAACTCGGCATGGATCCCACTGCTCCGGACCTGCATCTCGGACACACTGTGGTGCTCCGCAAGCTCAAGCATTTTCAGGATCTCGGTCACACCGTGATCTTCCTGATCGGCGATTTCACCGGAATGATCGGCGATCCGACAGGGCGTTCAGCTACGCGTCCGCCGCTCTCGCGCGAACAGATTGAGCAGAATGCCGAGACTTACAAGGCCCAGGTCTTCAAGATTCTTGACCCGCAAAAGACCGTCATTGATTTCAACCGCCGCTGGTTTTCGAAGTTCACCGCTGATGACTTCATCCGCCTGGCAGCCAAATACACGGTCTCGCAGATGCTCGAACGTGAGGACTTTCACAAGCGCTTCCTGGAAGAAAAACCAATTGCCGTACACGAACTGCTCTATCCGCTGGCTCAGGGCTACGACTCCGTGGCCCTAGAGGCCGACGTCGAACTCGGCGGGACTGACCAGAAATTCAATCTGCTGGTGGGACGCGAACTGCAACGCGCCTATGGGCAGGAGCCGCAGGTTGTGCTGACGACGCCGATTTTAGAAGGTCTTGATGGCGTTCAGAAAATGTCGAAGTCGTTGGGTAACGCGATAGGAATCCACGAGCCGCCGCTCGAGATGTACGGAAAGATTATGTCGGTCTCCGACGCGATCATGTGGAGGTACTACGAACTGCTGACGGATGTGTCGATGACGGAAATCGAACAGATGAAGGCAGACGTTGCGTCCGGGCAAGCGCATCCAATGCGTATTAAACGGGCATTAGCGGAAAGAATAACCCGCGACTTCCACGGTCTTGAGGCCGCTGCGCTGGCGGACCAGAACTGGGTACAAATCTTTCAAAAGCGGGAGATACCCCAAATTGTCGATCGCACGCCTCTCCAAGTGGGCAGCGTCAAGTCGGCGAAAGACTGGGACCAACTGCAAGAGTCCGAGAAAGAAGCCGCTCCTGTCTATGAGGGTGGTGCCAAGGTGCCCTACTCGCGCGTGGCGTTCGAGATGCAGGGAGCGAGTTTTAAAAAAGCCCCACCAGGTATCAGGCTGGACCGCCTTCTAGTCTGTGCTGGCTTTGTCAGATCAGTATCTGAGGGCCAAAGGAAATTAAAGGAACGGGCCGTGAGAATTGGTGAAACCGTTGAGACCAGCCTCTTGATCTTCGTGACGAGCCTGCCGGCGGAGTTGCCTATTCGTGTCGGACGTCAGGTCAAGAATGTGCAAATCCTCTCTGATCCTTAGAGACTCCAATGCGAGCGGGAGGTCGCGAGAACGCCTGCCACGTCGATGACAGGCAAACGGTTCCGAAGGATCTTTCGGGCCTGCGCCAGTTTTCACAAGCGAAACGCGATCCTTTGGTTCAAGATGACAAATCGAGCAACGGATCAAAAGAAGAGTCCACGTAGATCGTGCTTGCGTTCGCCGTCGCTCCAGTCGCGGTTGTATACTTTTCTGACTACACCGAGGCAAACTAAGAGTCGAGAGCGCACATCCAAACTCGATAACCGAAACAGTCTTATCTTGTCTAATTCATCTTTCGAACCACGAGTATCGCTCGGAGATTACGAATGCCAGACGATCCACTGAACGAGGAGCCTAAAGCAAAAGTTGACGACAATTCCGGCGTTTCGCGCCGCGACTTCCTGAAGATTTCCACCATTTCCGCCGCGGCCGTGCCGATTCTCGGAACGAAAGTCGTGCATGCTGCGGGTGAACCGGTCAAGATTTATGGTCCGGGCAAGACACCGGTCGAGCTCACCATAAATGGCCAGAAACACACCCTCCAACTTGAACCCCGTGTCATCTTGCTCGACACCCTTCGCGATCAGCTCGACATCACCGGCGCCAAGCGGGTGTGCGATCGTGCGGAATGCGGCGCTTGCACCGTGTTGATCGACAGCAAGCCAGTGTATGCGTGCGCGGTTCTGGCTATCGAAGCGCAGGGGAAATCCATCACCACGATCGAGTCGCTGATGCTGGGCGAAAATCTCAATCCTATCCAGCAGGCATTCGTCGACAACGATGCTTCGCAATGCGGATTCTGCACGCCCGGATTTGTTGTCGCCTTCAAGGCCGTGCTCGATAAGAACCCGAATGCGAATCCCGAAGAGATCCGCCACGGCCTCAGCGGGAATGTTTGCCGCTGCGGCACATACCACGGAATCCATCTTGCGATTGCGCAGATGACTCAAAAGGGAGAGTGAGCCATGCCAGACTACAATTGGCCTGATGCTGAGCATCGCACCCTGATCGGCAAGCGCATTTCGCGCGTGGATTCACCGGTTAAGGTTTCTGGCCGCGCCAAGTACACCTACGACTATCACGGCGCGAACATGCTGTTCGGCAAAGTTCTGCGCTCGCCTTACGCGAAGGCGAAGATCGTCAGCATCGACACCAGCGCGGCGGAAAAAATGCCGGGTGTAAAAGCGGTCGAAATCATTCAGAAAGTTGGCACCACGGCTCAGTGGGCCGGAGATGAAATCGTAGCTGTCGCCGCAGTGGATGAGTCCACCGCAGAAGACGCGGTACGACTGATTAAAGTTAGCTACCAACCTTTGTCATACCTGGTCAGTGACGCTGAGCCCCCTGCAGGGGCGGGCGAAGCCGCGGGCCCAATGAGCGAAGACGACATTGACGATGCCATCAGCAACCAAATGCCCGACGCGCAGCTGGTTCAATATCTTCAGGAGCACGGCGTCAGCTTTAAAGTCGACGATGACTTCCTGAGCGACATGAAGGGCGAGGGCGCGTCCGAGGCGGTTCTCGCAGCGATCCGCAGCGCTCCCTACCACCAGGCGACGGGCGGCGGCCATTCCGCCTATCAAAAAACTGCGGCACAAACCAGCGGAGATCCCGACAAAGCGTTCGCCGAGGCCGAGGTCATTTCTGAAGGACTTTACGGTTCTGCTGTGATCGCTCACTGTTGTCTTGAGCCTCACGGCTCGGTCTCCGAGTGGACGGACAAAGATCATCTGTTCACTCACATTTCGACACAAAATGTTTCCGGCATCGCCGCCCAAATGGCGGAGCCGATGGGGGTCTCCGCGGCCAACATTCGAATTCACCAGGACAACATCGGCGGCGGCTTCGGCAGCAAGTTCGCCGCTGATCGCTGGGACATTGCAGCCGCGCGGCTTTCGAAGAAGGCTGGCGGAAAACCGGTGCGGATCATGCTGGAGCGCGACTCGGAACTGAAAGTCGCAGGTGCGCGGCCTTCCGCCTACGCTCGCGTAAAAGTCGCGGCGAAGAAAGACGGCACCCTCACAGGATGGCAGTCGCAATCCTGGGGAACGGGAGGCCCGGGCGGAGGCGGTGCACCGCCGATTCCGTATGTTTTCGGCATTCCGAACTTGCACAAGGAACACACCGCCATTCGCAATAACATCGGCCCCGCCCGCGCGTGGCGCGCTCCTAATCATCCGCAGGCGGCCGTTATCACGATGGGCGCACTCGATGATCTGGCTGCAAAGCTCAACATGGATCCTCTCGATCTCTGGTTAAAAAACCTTGAGATCACGGGGCCACGTCGCGATGTCTATCGCGAAGAGCTAGCCATCGCCGCCGATCTGATGGGCTGGAAAGAAAAATGGCGTCCTCGGGGTCAGAACGTTTCGGGCGGCATAGCCCGCGGCCTCGGGCTCTCGATTCATACCTGGGGTGGACGCGGTCATGAGAGCGATTGCGATCTGACCATCCATCCGGATGGCTCGGTCGATATAAAAATGGGAACGCAAGACCTCGGCACCGGTACTCGCACGACGATCGTAATCGTAGCGGCCGAAACCTTGGGCATCCCCATCGAAGCGATCAACCTTTATATCGGCGACACTCTCTATCCTCCCTCGGGTGGTTCGGGCGGTTCGACCACGCCGGGCGGAGTTAGTTCCTCGACCCGCCGAGCCGCCGTGGATGCACGAGAAACGCTCTTCGCTAAAGTTGCTCCGGCTCTGAGCGCGCAGCCTGCCGATCTGGAGTGCGTGAATAGCACGGTGCGAGTCAAGAATGACTCCAGCCGTTCGTTGAACTGGAAACAGGCCTGCTCCAAGATTGGTGCCATGCCGGTTACAGCGCGCGGACACAACGATCAGGTTGCCAGCAAGAATCATCCCGACTTGACCAACAGCGGCGTGGGCGGCGTAGGAATGGCCGACGTTGAAGTAGATACCGAAACCGGAATTATAAAAGTGAAGAAGATGGTAGCGGTGCAGGATTGCGGCCTCATCATCGACCTCAAGACCGCCGAGAGCAGTTGTTATGGCGCAATGGTTATGGGCATCAGCTATGCCCTATTTGAAGAGAAAGTCATGGACCAGGCGACTGGCCGCATGCTGAATCCGAATATGGAGTTCTACCGGCTCGCTGGGCTCAACGACATTCCCGAACTGGTGGTCCATATGATGACTGGTAAGGGCTATGACGAACGCGGCGTGATTGGATTGGGCGAGCCACCGGTGATTTCCCCGGGAGCCGCGATCGCGAATGCAGTTGCCAACGCGATCGGTGTGCGCGTTTCGTTCTTGCCGCTCACACCCGATAAAGTGCTCGCGGCACTAAGCCAAACTCAAAAGGCAGGTGCATAATGCGATCGTTTGAATATGCGAGTCCCGTCACCAAAGAACAGGCGGTTGGGCTCTTAGGCACGACCTGGGGCCAGGCGGAAGTCCTTGCAGGAGGAACCGACCTGCTGGCTTTGATGAAGGATGACGTGGTCCATCCCAAGCGTCTCGTGAACATCAAGCAGATCAAGGAAATGAGCGGCGTTTCGGTTACGCCGCAGGGACTTCGCATCGGCGCGCTCACAACCCTGGGAGAGCTGGCGGACAATGTCAATGTGGTTAAGGCCTATCCCGCACTGGCTGAAGCGATCAACGACGCTGCCAGTCCGCAGATTCGCAACATGGCTACACTTGGCGGCAACCTCTGCCAACGTCCGCGCTGCTGGTATTTTCGCGGTGGTTTTGGACTGCTACCTAAAAATGAGTCGGGCAAAGACCTCGTCGCTGAAGGCCAGAACCGCTACCACGCGATCCTGGGTAACGACGGCCCCGCCAAGTTCGTCAGTCCCTCGTCCATCGTTCCGGTGCTGATGGCGTACGGAGCTGCGATTCGTGTGGTCGGGCCGCATGGCACACGCGATCTCGCCCTTCAGGACTTCTACGTAATCCCGAAAACCGAAACTGAGCGGGAGCACGACCTGAAGCCGAACGAGATTGTTGCGGAAGTGATCCTGCCTCCGGTGCACGAAATGAAAGTCGCATATTATGAGATTCGACAGAAGCAGGCTTTTGACTGGCCACTCGCCGTGGCCGCCGTTGGGCTGACAATGAAGGGCTCGCAGCTATTTGGGTCTCGCGTGATACTTGGCTATGTTGCGCCCATTCCGTGGCGCTCCGGCGACGGCGAAGTAGCGCTCAATAACGCAGCCCGCACTCACGGCGGTATTTCGGTGGAGGTGGCGGCAGCGGCCGCCGAAGGCGCACTTCAGAACGCAAAGCCGCTCAGTCACAATGCTTACAAAGTTCAACTCGCCAAAGTTGCCGTCAAACGAGCCATCTTGAAAGCTGCGTCGGAGGGTGCCGCATGATCAGCCGCTCATCTCTTCACGAGTCCGATCGTTTCAACACCAAACATCCCGATCTTTGCCCGGCCCTGCGCTGGAAAGCACAATTCATCCTCACCGAGCCCGATCCGACCGTCCCTCCATCGAATGAAGGCCTGTTCTGGTGCATCCACACCCAGACTTGCATAGGCCCCGACGGCAAGTTGGCGGAGCCGGGGAATTGCTCGTCCTCTCGCCGGAAATGCCACGGCACGGGAAATTGCGGATAAGAAAACCCCGCCTGGCTGCCTGCAACCGGCCATCCCCCTGATGCATAATATAAGCACGGCTGGACCTTCGTTCCTGATGGTCCGCATTCGTTGTGGGGGTGGCTCTATGAAGCGCTGGATTGGCGCGCTCACTGTTGTTGCTGTTGGAATTCTTACTGTTTACCAGGGTACCGCGCAAACCGCGCCCTCTACCACCCCAGCCGCGGGTAATGACTATTCTTTTACTGTTTCGACCACTCAGCCGTGGACCGATACCGGCGTGGACCTCCAAGCAGGTGACGTTCTTAGCATCACTGCAGGTGGAACACAGAAATGTGATCCGATGGGCGTGAGCGGCGCTTCCGCTCAAGGTCTTCCGGTAGCGAGCGCACTTCCAGGTGCTCTGATCGCCAAGCTGCAGGCGCAAGGAAGTCCGGTTCTGATTGGAAGCAGCAAGGAACTTAAGGTCGATACTCCAGGTCACCTCTTTCTTGGGGTCAACGCCGGGGACAAGCCACCCTGCAAGGGAAGCTTCGCAGTCAGCGTGCATCGCCAAGTAGGAGCGGCGTCGAGCCGTGGAGATGTTCTCAAGCAGCAATTGGTTACTGCCGCCGGGATCTTCCTTGCCGGACAATTAGGCGTCGGCTCTGCGAACTCAGCCACGACACCGGCTCTGAAAATCTCTAACACACCTTTGGACTCAGGTCTTCGTAAGGACATCGATGGCCTGCCCCGCCGCGTCAATGATCAGTTCAAGAACCTCGGAGACATGGTGAACTTCATTCTCATTGGTTCGCAACAGCAGGTGCAGGCCGCACTTGACGCAGCCAACTTCCACATAGCCGATACCGACAACAAGAAGGCCGTGCTCGAAGCCGCGATGACGACTTATGAAAATAAAGATTACCTGGCAATGCCGATGAGTACGCTCTACCTTTTCAACCGGCCCCAGGACTTCGGTTACGAACAGGCTGAACCCATCGCCATGGTCGCAAGCCGGCATCACTTTCGTTTGTGGAAGGCGCCATTTACGTGGAACGGGCAAACCGTGTGGGTGGGCGCCGGAACGCATGACATTGGCTTCGCCAAGGACAAGCGCAACGGCAGCGTTACGCACAAGATTGATCCTAACGTGGATGGCGAGAGGGAAAATATCGGCGCGAGTCTGGAAAAAGGTGGCAAGGTGAAAAGTATGTCTTACTACCTCCCGCCTAATCCTGTACAGCAAGCGAAAAATGCGACGGGCGACGGTTATACTTCGGACGGACGGATCCTGGTTGTGTTCATGCAATAAAGAGGCTTCAGGCTCTATGATTAGAAAAAGGTGAGCCTGCCTCCTGAAGCCTGTTGCCTCCCTCCGTATGAGATAATTTTTCAGATAGAGTCTTGAGGAGAAATATGGCTGAACGCACGGTACTCTGTGTCAAGCTGCACAAAGAACTTCCAGGGTTGGATGAGCCACCCTTTGACACGGAATTTGGAAAGAAGATTTACGAAAACGTCTCGAAGCAGGCGTGGCTGGGTTGGACAGAATTCTGCAAAATGTTGCTCAACGAGTACCGCTTGAATCCGGCTCGCCGGGAAGACCAGGAAGCCATCGTTAAACAGATGGAGCAATATTTCTTCGGCGAAGGCGCCGCTCCGCCCAAGGAGTACGTGCCACCCGTGCAGAAATAGCCGCATCGGCGTCGGTCGAATCACGACCGTAGTTACCTTAGCGGATACTGTTTACCGCATTGTTACCTGTATTTCATCATCCCGTAACATTCCCGCACTAGAAATGAGGTATGGATCCGCCCGTCTACGATACGCTGATCCTTTCCGACGTCCATCTGGGCTCGGAGTGCAGTCGTGCCCGCGACGCCACCCAGGTGCTGAAGGACAATCGCTTCCGGCGGTTGATCCTTCTAGGCGACATTTTTGCCGATCTCAACTTCGGCCGGCTCACCAAGGAACACTGGAAATTTCTCGGCTACATCCGCAAACTTTCGAATCCCAAGCGCAACGTAGAGGTAATCTGGGTGGAAGGAAACCACGACCAGGGCCTGACCGACATTATGTCGCACCTGGTTGGCGTGCGAGTGTACCAGGAGTATGTCTGGCACTACGCGGGGATGCGACACCTGGCTATTCATGGCCATCAGTTCGACCGCCTCGTCGCTAATAACCTGCGGCTTAATTATCTTGGGACTCTGCTCTATTTGCGGTTGGAGAAGCTTGATCTCAAGGGCAAGCCGGTGGCGCGGTTTTTTGATCGCCTGAACACGCGCTGGCTGCGGATGTCGACGAAAGTGGCCTCGGGAGCGCTGTTTCATGCACGGCTGAATAAGGCCGACCGAATTTTCTGCGGACACACCCACGTTGCCATGCAGCAGGAGCGCGATGGACTGCACTATTACAACGCCGGCGGATGGATTGATTCCAAGCCGACCTACATCACTATCGACGAAGAGGGAGTGCGGATTCATGAATACCAGGAGCGACCTGACCATCGTGATTCCAGCGAAGAACGAGGCGAAACTGATTCCACGCTTGCTGAATTCGCTGGCGAATCAGGATTACCCGGAGATGCCGAATACGAAAATATTGGTAGCTGATGCCGGCTCGACTGACGGCACTATCGAGATCGTGATGCAATTTCGTGATCGCCTGCAAGTCACCGTGATTCCCGGAGGCTTGCCGTCGGTCGGCCGCAATGCCGGTGCTGCGCTCGCTGACACCCAATACGTCCTCTTCATCGATGCCGATGTCGAACCAAACTCGAATTCTTTGATCAGGCGGGCCGTGGAACTCGCACAGAATAAGCATCTCCATTGTGTTACCACAAACATCATCTGCCGTGAGGGCAACTGGCTCGATAAAGCTATTTATCTCGGCAACGACTTCTTCCAGCATCTGTCCCGGCTGCATCAACCTTTCAGCACGGGCATGTTCATGCTTTTCGATAAGCGACGTTTTGATGAACTAGACGGCTTTCACGAGCAAGTCCACTTTGCGGAGGACTACCTTTTAAGCAAGCAGGTGGCGAGGCGCAAGTTCGGCATCGTTCGCGGAGGCGTTTACACCACGAACCGGCGATTTCAAAAAATGGGACACTTGCGTGTGATCTGGCTGTTTCTGTTTACCGCGATGAATTTCTGGAACCCAAGCCATTTCTTGCGTGACCACAAATATTGGCAAACCTGACAAGTCTGCGGAAGTCCCAGATCTGGACGAGCTAGCTTGGATGCTTCTTGCCTGAAATGCGGATGTAAGAGCGTGTCTTCCGGGAGCCTCAAACTTTTAACTAGATTTTCACAGTCTCGCAACCAACTCACAAACGTCTAATCAGTATCATTAATCTCACAACCAAAAAGTGGGAGTCCGCGAGCGCTTCGTCAGGCCGGATAAGGAGTGCAAATTGAAGTTAGATCTGGAAACTCGCGCCATCGATGATGTCATGGTTCTTTACTGCAGGGGCCGTTTTACCTATCGCGATGAGGCCACGGCATTCTCGCAAGAAATATCCGAACTCCTGCCCTATGCACGCCAGATCGTAGTGGAACTCAGCGGCTTGGAAATTATCGACAGTGCCGGCCTCGGTGAGTTGGTAGTCGTGCACATGTGGATCAGAGCCAGTGGATGCGCACTGAAACTGGCCGGTGCCAATGCCCGGATTCGACAGTTACTCGAGCTTACCAACCTGCTATCCGTTTTCGATGTCCACCCCACGCTGGACGACGCCTTGCTCTCATTCCAGCGAAAAGTTCCTAGAACCGCGGTTCAAGCCGCCTAGTGTTCTCGCGAATCCGCGCAGGCGGCGTAGTCGAACATAAACGTCCGTCCCAGGCCCAATGCTGGCTAGGAACGACCTACACGCGCGTCGATCGATAACGGTCCACTTCCAACCAACAGGAGAAATACCAGCCCGAGCAGCATGCAATAGTCTGTCCGCGCTTCATGGACTGTGCTCCAAAAGCCTACCCGAGCCAGCATAGGAATCTTGGTCGTCGCTATGGCAACGCTGATGTCGATGAGCAGAGGAATAGCAGCCAGTCGCGTGATGAAACCTATGATTAGGAGTGTGCCACAGACGATTTCAACAACCCCGACGAAGGGCGCGAAGAATTGTGGAGCCGGGATGCCAATCTTGACGAAGCGTCCCACGCCGAGAGCCGCAGGAAAGAGAAACTTTTGAATACCCTCAGCCAAGAAAACCCCACCCACCAGCAGGCGGATGAGAATGGTAGCGCGCGGAGCGTTTGTCCTCAGAAAAGGGTTTGGCATATCAGGCGTACTTCATCAGAACCATAAATCCGAAGTCCATGTGTAGCTGCTGATGGCAATGAAACAGTGTGTTTCCCGGATTATCCGCCGTGAAGTCCACCTCGACGATCTTATTGGCATTCACGACCACCGTATCCTTCAAAATGCCGGATGTGGCTTTGCCGTACACCTTCGTCAATTCAAAACTATGTCGATGCAGGTGCAGTGGGTGCGCGTCGTCGCTCTCGTTCCGAAAGATCATGCGATATCGTTTTCCCGCGTGAACCATCAGCGGATCAGTATGCGGATAAGACTTCCCGTTGATCGTCCAGCGGTTGAAGCCCCCGTGACCGCCCGGAATCTTTTTGATGACCAGATCGAACTGGCCATCGGGCGCGGCGATACGGTTGGTCTCCTGCCCAAAGAGAGTGTAGTCCCAAGCCGTCTTTTCCGGCTTCGTCCATTGCGGAGCGCCTTTTCGATCCGCATACTCAACCACCGTACCAAAGCCATCCTTGCGATCATCGTCGTCCGTTGTCCCCAGAATCCAGACCCCGGGCGAATCCATACTCACGATGGCATCGACACGTTCCGCTGCGCCGACCTGAAGCACTCTCACTTTTTGCGGCTTCGGCACCGGATTGCCATCGAGCGCCACAACTTCGAACTGGTGCGAGGGCAACGCTACATTCACTGTTTCGGTCGCGCTTGCGTTCAAGAAATGAAACAGTACGCGATCCCCTTGCCGAACCCTGATCGGCTCCCCGTGACCGAGAGCCTTGTCGTTAAACGAGAACGCCCGATAACCCACTTCGAGTCCGTTGTTGGGCGGCGGAGGCGCGCTGCCCTCGTCTGACTCCTGCATCGAGGCGCTATAGTAAGGTTCCCATTGATGCATCGCCAGAAAAACCTCACTGTCATAGTGTCCGGGATCATTCTTCGGTTCGATATAGACGAAGCCGAACTGGCCGGTATAGAGGCTGCGATGAAGGTCTTTGCCTGCAAACGCATGGCTGTGGTACCAACGCGAACCGGTTGGCTTTGGCGTGAAGGTGTACCGTCGGTGCCCGTGTGGAGGCACTGCCGGACTGCCTTCCTCCGTCGCACCGTCGGCTTCGCTCGAAATCATTTGCCCATGCCAATGAACAATCTCTTCGTGATCAGTGTCATTGAAGACATCGATCGTGACTGGAACGCCTTCCTTCATCCGCAGGAGTGGTCCGGGAACCTGGCCGTTGTAACCGAGAGTGTGAATAGTTTTGCCGGGAGCGATGTCAAACGATACGGGAGCGATATGGAGGGTGAAATCAGCTTTCGATTGGGCAGTCTGGTTCTTTTCACCTGCGAACAAATCGCGCGAAGCCAGGCCGGCGACGACTAGCCCCGCGTTCTTTAGAAAGTCCCGACGTTCCATTTCTCATTTCCCAAGTGGTCCCAAGGACGCATGGATTGGAGTCCGCGTTTAGCTTTCGCCTAGAGCGCTTGGGAAACAGCATCACAAGCGGCGTAGTTTCCTTTTAGCGCATACCAGCGGACCCTCAGCAGTTCCCCAAACATACGGATGCCATCGCGTAGTGGATGGATGCGCGTTCCTTCGCGATGCGACCATGCAACGGGAACCTCGCTGACCGTGAACCCGAACTTTCTGGCCAGGTAAAGCAGTTCCGGATCAAATCCCCAGCGCTCGATCTTCTGCAAAGGAAAAACAGCCTGTGCGCTGCGCCGCGTGAACGCCTTGAAGCCGCACTGCGTGTCTTTGTACTGCAAGCCCAAAATTATGCGCAACGCCAGATTGAAGATTCGCCCGAAGATTCGGCGATGCAGCGGTTGCCTTCGAATCTGCAGTCTACGATCCACCCATCGTGAGCCCATGGCAATGTCCGCACCCTGAGCGATTGCCGCAAACAGCTTGTCCGCCTCCTCAATCGGCGATGACAGGTCCGCATCGCTGAACATCAGGAGGTCTCCCCGCGCGTGCAGCATTCCGTTGCGGACGCTGTACCCCTTACCGCGGTTCCCAGGATTCTCCAGCAGCCGCAGGGCCGGGTGTTTGCTCGCATACGCGCGAACGATCGCTGCCGTATCGTCACTCGATCCGTCATTCACCACGATGACTTCAACACTCCAGCCGCGCTGCGCAGCGTGAGCGAGAATTTTGTCCAGCGTGCCTGCGATGCGCGCGCTTTCGTTGTATGCCGGAAGGATAATGCTATAAGTTGCAGGTTCCAAGGTAAGCTATCAGCTTTCAGCTACGAGACGCTAGTCTCGGGGATTGCCGCTTCAGAGTCAACCGCGGGACCGCGAAAGACAAGAACTCTGGCAGAAGGCCAATCTCTGAAAGCTGATGCCTGAAAGCTTCTACGCTACTCGCCGCTGCTTCTCCAGCATGGACAGGAACTCTGCCACCAGCTCTTCGTCCCATAGCCCGCCGCGAGCTTCCTGCCGCATCGTGAAGGCAGCGTGCTCATGGCTCAGAGCAGGTTTGTAGGGTCGCGCGGTGCGCAAGGCATCGTATACATCCACGACCTGCAGGACTCGCGGAAGCAAAGGAATTTCAATCTTCTGCAAACCATCCGGATAGCCGCTCCCATCCGAGTGCTCATGATGATTGCGGATAATAGGCAAGACCAGCCGCAGCGACTTCAATGGCCGGCAGATGTTCTCCCCAGTCACCGGATGCTGCCTCATGATGGCCCATTCTTCTTCGGTCAGGTTTGTCCCCTTCTTCAGGATGTCGTCCGGGACGGCAATTTTACCCAGGTCGTGCAGGTATCCGCCTCGCCGCAGCGCCACAATCGATTCTTCATTCAAGCCCAGATGACGCCCAAGGCTGCTGGCGTTCTCCGCTAAACGTTCACAATGCCCTTCTGTATAGGGATCGCGGCTCTCTACGCTGAGGCCCAAAGTGCAGAGCACCGATTCCGCCGTCTCCAGTTCGTCGGTGAACTCCTTGAGTTTGAGCAAGGACTTGACCCGGGCAAACAATTCTTCCGAAAAAATAGGCTTGTTGAGAAAGTCGTCGGCCCCAGCTTCGATTCCCCGCAGCTTGTCCTCGCGGTCGCTCAGTCCCGTGATCAGAACAAACGGAATCAGCCGGGTGGCAGGGTTATCCTTGACTTCGCGGCACAGTTCGTAACCCGACTTGCCAGGCATGACCACGTCGGAAAGAATCAAATCGGGCAACTCCCGCCGAATCTCATTTTCAGCCCGGGCCGCGTCCGGAACCGCAATCACCTCATAACCCCGGGTGGCCAGCAGTTCGCGCATCAGCACCATCGTGTCCGGATTATCATCGACCACCAGGACCCGTGGAGCCCGACGCGGCGAAAGTTCCCCCATCTCTTTATAAGACGAAGAACGGCTGGCAGGAGATGTCCGGAATTTGTGGGGAGGGCTCATAACTGCCGATCACGCAATCGCTTCGCTAATTGTAACGGATTTGGTGTAAAGGGACAGATTCGTGTTGTTGTTCCTGCGAATACCTGTCCAACTTTTGGACATGCCGTTTTGGGAAAACCTGAGACGCTGTGTGAGCTCTGACCTTGCCTATTCAGCCAGCCACTCTCTAGCCTCATTCTATGCGCTTCTTTTTTCGTATCACTCTCTGCTTCTTCCTCGGTGCGGCAACGGTTCTGGCTGCCTCCAAGCCACACGTAATTACGTTCGGTAAATGGACCACCGTAAAATCATCCACCGATCTCGACCAAGACCGGTCCGACGACTTGAAGGTAAGGGCCGTGTATGTCGATGGCCGGTTGAAAGAATTTACCTTCGGCATTCCACATGAAGTAACCGAGCAGCTATTCGTGGTGCGACGCGTTGTCCGTGTGAACGACACGCTACCTCAGGAAGCAGCCACACCGCCACGCTGGAGCTGGCAGCGCGGTGGATGGCTCGTCATCAATCGCAACACCGGACATATCTTGCAAGCCAGCCTGCCCGAGTTTGATCCGGACTCGTCCTCAGGCACCTGGTATCGCGACTACGTTGCCTATTGTGGAATCTCGGACGACGGCCGCAGGCTCTCTGCCGTCGTGATGCAACTTGGACGCCGCAAGCCCATCCTGAAAAAGCCCTTGGGAGAAGCCGCCAACGACGAAGCCGCAGAGTGCGCGCCGCCGGGCTGGCAACGTGCTCCCACGCGAGTAAGCTTCGTCTCGAAAGCCGACCAAAAGTTCACCTTCGCGGTTAGGGGCCACACCGTGGAAGTGGTCTCCGACGACGACTCCGAAGAAGGAACGCAATAATCGTGTGGCGCGGGCGCCCCCGCCCGCGGCTTTCCCCAAAAGCGGGGACGCTCGCGTCAACTAGACACCTACCGCAAAGGCAGGTTCCCGGTGGTATGCTTCACAAATGCGAACGCTCCGAAAAGCACGACTGCGGCCGCCACGAACACACCCCGCCGCCAACCATCGTGGATCTCTGGAGGCTGCGTAAGATGTTTCGCCAACGCCGCCCCGATCCCCAGGCCAGCCACCAAGCCGCCAATATGAGCCGAGTTATCGATTCCCGGCACCGCCGCGCCAAAGAACAAATTGTACCCAGCAAACAGGAGCAAGCTTTTTAGCGTGCCCTGAATCGCCTGCTTCGAAATCGGCAAATGGCCAAGATAAAGAGCCGCGATCAAAGCTCCAGCTAATCCGAAAATTGCTCCCGAGGCGCCCACCCCGACCGCCATCGGATGCCACCACAGGCTCGCCAAACTGCCCGCGAGACCGCAGAAGGTGTAAGTCAATACATACGTCCAGGGATCAAAGATTCGTTCCGCGAGAAACCCGAGGTTCCAGAGGCACCACATGTTGAGCGCAATGTGAATGATCCCAGCATGGACGTAGTTGGACGCGAGTATGCGCCACGGCTCCGCCCCCAATGAGAGCGGTCCGGCATTCGCTCCCCACTTCAACAGTTGCGGGATTGTAGGGTTAACTGGCGAAACGCCCGTCAACACCATCACTACGTAAACGGCAACGTTCATTCCGACTAATGTGGTCGTGATGGGCTGTTTGTTGATCATAGTCTTTCAATGCTTGACGCTTGCATTTAGCCTGGAACGCATTTGCGGATCGCGATCCTAAACACTAACAGAACCCCCCGAAGCCTGAAGCCCTCAATCTCCCGTCGTCTCCACCATCGCCATTTCTTCCACCGTCGGCTTCTTCGTGACCTGCGCGCTGGTCACCAGAATCACCGAAGCAACCACAATCGCACTACCCGCCAGAATGTAGCCATCCACACGCTCGTGCAGCACTAACCATCCCAGAAAAACTGCGACCACGGGATTCACGTACGCGTAAGTCGAAACCTTCGCCGTGGGGACATGGTTCAGCAGCCAGATATAGGCCGTGTATCCGATCCACGATCCGCAAACCACCAGATACAGCGTGGCGCCGATTCCGCGCGGCGTCCACACCACTCGCGAAAAGTCTCCCGCACGAACAGCGAACAGCAAATTGGATAGGCCCGCGGCGATCATTTGCCAGGCCGTGGCCGAGAATGGATCGACATCCGCGGACTTCCAGCGTTTGGCCAGCACCGATCCCAGAGCCCAGCTAAACGACCCGCCCAGCAGGCTGATTGAAGCCCACAGCTGCACCCGACCAAATGAAGTCGTTGTGGTCAAGTCCGGCCATAACAATACGCTCAGGCCGGCAACCCCCAAGCCGAGCCCAACTTTGCCGCGCGCAGAAACATGATGGTCGCCGAGCAACAACGTATCCAGCACCAGGAACCAAAGCGGCGTCACCGCAACGATCAAGGCCGCCAAACCTGAAGCCATGTACTTTTCCGCATACGAGAGCGTAAGATTGCCGCCCATGAGCAAGAGCACGCCCACGATCGCCATTTGCCCCAGTTGTCGCGCGTTAAACCAGATTTTTCGCCCGCGCAGTCCGCAAAATGCCAGCATGAAAACGCCCGCGATCAGAAAGCGCACTCCACACATAAGCGCCGGCGGAATGCGCTCCACGGCAATGTCAATCGCCAGATAAGTCGATCCCCAAAAGAAATACACCAGCCCGAAGGCAAGGATCACAGCAAACCGGCTCTGGCGTTGGGCATTAGTCATGAAGATCGTCAATCAAGGATACAGTCAGTTCGAAAATGCACATGCCCTGTCATCCCGAGCGAAGGATCATCGTTCGCTTCTGCGAACGATGATCCGCAGTCGAGGGACCTTGCGTTTCCGACCTGCTGCCGGACATGAACTTCATCGCAATTGCACCACACAATACACACAAGGTCCCCTCGACTCCACTCGGGATGACAGTTTTTCTGCGTGAACCCAGCCTAGGTATCAGACAACCCAGAGGCGAGCTGAGATGCGGGATATTTCAAACCGTCTCGAATGAGCACGAGAGTACTAACGACCATGCACCGAATGGGGGTTACGCCGCGGCACAAGGCAGGCTATAATAGTCTTGGAATGATTCCCGATGGACCGCCAGAATCCCAATTCGCATCTGCCCGCGTGCTGGCTCCACTTCCTGGTGTGCCCGCGCCGTTATCTGGCAGTTTTGCCATCGCAGGCGCGTCCTAGCCTATTCGGCAGCGACTAACTCGCAAATCCTCCTCGTCCGATTCTGGCTTCAGGGTTGACGTCCGCTTGTTCAGCGACCCTTCCTCGAAGCCAACGACCAAAGACGAACGACCAACGACCATTTTGGAGGATGCTATGCCAACCCAAACTCTTATCGGGCCCAAGATCAAAACGGCCCTGCCCGGCCCGAACGCGAAGCGCGTGCTGGAAGGGGATAACAAATACATTTCGCCGTCGTATACCCGTTCGTACCCGCTGGTTGCCAAGCAGGGGCGCGGCATCGTGGTTACGGACGTGGACGGAAATGAATTCTTCGATTTCTCAGCTGGCATCGCCGTCACTTCGACCGGCCATTGCCATCCCCATGTGGTCGCGGCCATTCAGAAGCAGGCCGCCGAACTGATCCACATGTCGGGCACCGACTTCTATTACGAAAACATGGTGACGCTCGCGGAGCGTTTGTCGAAGATCGCTCCCATGCCCGGGCCGCACAAGATCTATTACGGCAACTCGGGAACCGAAGCCATTGAGTGCGCCCTCAAGCTTGCCCGCTATCACACCAAGCGGCAGAACGTGATCGCATTTTACGGCGCGTTCCATGGGCGCACCATGGGAGCGCTTTCGCTGACCGCTTCCAAGCCGCAGCAGAAGCGGCGCTTCGGCCCATTGGTTCCGGGCGTAACTCACATTCGTTATCCCGACGTATACCGCGGATGCGAAGGTGGGCCGCAGGATGCCGAAGCTTTCGCGCTGGGCTGTGCCCGCTTCATCGAAGACAAGCTCTTCAAGACCACGCTTGCCCCCGAGGAAGTGGCCGCAATCTTCGTCGAGCCGGTGCAAGGCGAAGGCGGATACGTAGTTGCACCCACAATCTTCATGCAGGAACTGCGCCGCATCTGCGATCGCCACGGAATTCTGCTGGTGGTGGACGAAGTGCAAAGCGGTATCGGACGCACCGGGAAATGGTGGGCCATCCAGCACACCGGCGTGCAACCCGACATTGTTTGTTCGGCAAAAGGCATCGCTTCGGGCATGCCGCTTGGCATCACCATCAGCAAAGCCGAAATCATGGACTGGGTTCCGGGATCGCATGCTTCTACGTTTGGCGGCAATCCGGTGTGCAATGCGGCTGCGCTGGCGACCTTAGACGTGATTGAGCACGACGGCCTGCTGAACAATGCAACCGAAGTTGGCAACCACATGCTGAAGCGCATGGCGGCGTGGCCCAATAAACACAAACTTGTCGGAGACGTGCGCGGCCGCGGGCTGATGATCGGCGTCGAGATCGTCAAAGACAAGAAGACTAAAGAGTATGGCGCAGCCGAGCGCGACCGCATCATCCAACTGGCTTTCGAGCATGGGATTCTCTTCCTGGGCTGCGGCCCAAGCACAATCCGCATCGCCCCACCGCTCATCGTGACCAAGGAAGAAGCCGACGTCGCCATGGACGTGCTCGAAGAGTCGATTTCGGTCGTGAGCCAAGGGGTTTAAACAGCGGACAGGAATCTCCTCCCTGTGCTGGCTGCGTGGGGCGGGTCATGAGCTAGACCCGCCCTCATTATCTTTTCACACCTCGCTGCCTCGGCAAAAACTTGGGAAGTGTTCCACGTGGAACATATTGTAGTTGCTATTGTGTATGTACAGTAATGTAGGTGCATGGAACGGAAGTAGTTCTGTGTCTTGGGGTTAGGGTGGAGAAGAGTGTAGCTCATAGATAGCATCCATGAGCCGGCGACGGGGCGAATCTTCAGGGGGTGCCTTCGAGGACGGAACGGATAATCCGTCAGGTCGGCTATTCCTTAGAACGGTGGAATGCTGCGGATACCGCCCGTCCCCACCTTTACAAAAAACGTAAAGGTGGGCCAGCCCCCTTGGGGCTTGGTGGGATTACGGTTAGCGGCGGGCCCAATGCGCTATGACCACAACAACAAAAAGCAAGAAGAATCCACCTATAATGCGTGTTGCCCTGACATGTTCTGTCGTTGTGGGACGGCCGAACTTGATGAGAAAGCGCTCCGGGTTTCGAATGAGTTGTACTCCCTCGAAAAAGAAGAATATTGTTACCGCGATCGCAAAGAGCGTTTGCACCATCGAAACCTCAGCGGTTAATAGACTTGAGGATCAGTCCTGCGGTCGCCGGAAGGAGCACACTCAGTAGAAATACTCCCGACGATAAGGCGCCCAGAAATCCGAGCACTTGCACCCTCCTCCGAGGCAGGGCCGTGGTGATCCTGATTCGGCAAAATCGAGGCCACCAGACGAAACCATTGAGTTCGTCGGGGCGCAACACCATAGTTAGACTGTTTGAAAACCACCAACACATCACCACGTCCACGCTTAGAAGAACCAACCATACTTTCACAAGAGTTTCCGCTCCAAACATGATTTCTAGAAGTGTTCCTGAAGGAACTCAGACAGCTTGTCGAGGTTGACACCAAAAGAATATGTCGCCGTCGCGCCTCCGCCCGGTATCCCAACTGTCGGGCCCCAGTAGTTCCCCGACAGGTTGCCTGTTCCCTGCACGCCCACCAACTGCAAAGAATTATAACCGACACTTATACTACCCCCGGCCAGCACATTGTCCAAGTCGCTCGGACTTGTATGCACTCCTGGATAAATGGGACCCCAGCTAACATTCTTGCCTTCTGAAGCCCCAATCCCTCCTCCGATGAACAGGTTCCTAGTGGTGGCTGGCCCACCTTTACGTTCTTTGTAAAGGTGGGGGCTCATGCTGCCGGCGTCGGGATTTTCAACTTGGCTTCGCCCCACTGATTGATTCGTACTGCGCCCGCTTCCCCGAAAGCATAACTCCGATAGCTGCTCCATGGCCACTGCTCCGGTTCCTGCACCAGCCCTCGCGCTACGGGATTCCGGTGCATGTAACGCAGCTTTTCGATCCGCTTGCGCGCTGTCCATACGTTGAAATCGTAGAATCGCCGCTGCCACACATGCTCGGGCCCGATCGCGAATAATTCCTGCTGGGCGGTCACTCGGCGCTTGCGCAGGGACTTCAAGACGCGACGCGAAAAGCCCTGTTTGATCGCCTGCATAACCCGCGACGGATCGCCTTTCTCCGGCTCGCTGATCAGCAGGTGAATGTGATCGGGCATCGCGACGTAGCCTACTACAACGAAGCCATAACGCTGGCGGACTTCTTCGAACACTGTCAGAAACAGATCACGCCGCTCCGGGCTAGCTAGCCAGCATTGCCGATGATAACAACTACAAGTGATGAAGTGCAGCTCGCTGGTGCCGTAAAAGCGCCGGGGATGGTTGGACACAGCGCCAGCTTACTCGTGGCTGCGAAGAAAAGCTGTGACATCCGACCTTGCCGTCCCCACCTTTACACAAAACGTAAAGGTGGGCCAGCCACCAGGTTTATGTTGCTACTCGCCAGATCTATTCCGAAGTTATTTGTAGAAAACGGCTGTACTCCTGCCGCCGGATCGCTCTGGGCAAACGAGAAAGATACGACGAGCAATAGACAGAGGGACAACCCAACCGCGAAGCGAGCCATAGGCTCCTCCTTTAAGACGGTTCAGTTTTCCCCCTCAGGAAACTGTGCGCAGGAATCTAGCGGAGAGTGGCTGTGGGTGTCAAGGAAAAGTTTGGGTCTTTCGTGTGATGAGGGTCACATCTAAATGTCTGTTATCGCTCTTAAGATAATTGGATTGGTCCAATCATGTTTTCGCGGTATTCGCTTTCAGGATTTTCGGGGCGGTTTACGCAGGCTGCGGTTCGGGCGCTGGACTGGGTGGCGGAGCGGACGCTTCCGGCCGAGGATATTCCCATGCATCAGCGGACGGGGCGGCGTGGGGAGGAAGCAGCCTACTTCTATCTGCGGCGCTTGGGGTATGTAATGGTGGCGCGCAATTTTCGTTCGGCGCGGCGGCGCGGGGAAATCGACTTGATTGGCTGGGACAAAGATGTGTTGTGTTTTATCGAAGTCAAGACACGCACGACGCACGACGTGAAGCCCGCCGAAGCGGCGGTGGATCGCGACAAGCAGCGTGGACTTTCGGCAGTCGCCGACGAGTACCTTCGTCATGTGGCACCTTCGTGCCGGTGGCGCTTCGACGTGGTGACCGTGTATTATGAACGGCGGTCCAGCCAACCGTTGATCGAACTATTTCGGAATGCCTTCCCTGTGGCGTAATATAAAGGTTTGGCTTCGACCCGTTTCATATGCCTTTATTGAAAGGATTTAGTCTTTGCCTGAGCTTAGAAAAGACCCGATTGTAGGCCGGTGGGTAATTATCTCGACAGACCGCGCAAAGCGTCCAACCGACTTTGCTCGCGACGGAGTGAAATTAAAAGGAGGCTTTTGTCCGTTCTGCTACGGGAACGAAAGCAAAACGCCACCAGAGATTCAAGCTTACCGACCGAATCCGAATGGAGGACCCCCGCCGCAGCGCGACACTCCCGGATGGACGGTGCGAGTGGTTCCCAACAAGTTCCCGGCACTCGGCATCGAGGGCAGCCTGAGCCGCCAGGCCGAGGGTATGTTCGACCGGATGAATGGCGTCGGGGCGCACGAAGTCATCATTGAAACTCCCGACCACCAAGCCAGCCTCGCGACTCTGCCTCCCAAGAGAATTGAAGACGTGCTCTGGACTTTCCGCGACCGCATTCTTGATCTGAAAAAGGACCGGCGGTTCAAATACATTCTGATTTTTAAGAACCACGGCGAGGCTGCAGGGGCGTCACTGGAGCATGCCCACTCCCAGCTGATCGCGTTGCCGATTCTTCCAATCTATGTCGTCGAGGAGTTGGAAGGCGCGAAGCAGTATTTTATTTATAAGGAGCGTTGCGTGTTCTGTGACGTGATCCGCCAGGAGACTGAAACGGGGATTCGCGTGGTCGCAGAGAATCAGGACTTCCTCACTTTGGCTCCGTACGCGCCGCGGTTTCCGTTCGAGACTTGGATCTTGCCGAAGCAGCACGAATCGGCGTTTGAGAATTCTTCGTCGCAACTATTCGAGAATCTGGCGAAGGCAATCAAGACGTTGCTGTTGAAGGCCGACCGCGTGTTGGATAATCCGCCGTACAACCTGGTGATTCACACTTCGCCGGTGCAAGACCCGACCAACGATCATTACCACTGGCACATCGAGTTCATGCCGAAGCTGACCAAGACGGCTGGATTCGAGTGGGGCACGGGGTTCTATATCAACCCGACTCCGCCGGAAGAAGCTGCGAAGTTCCTCCGCGAAACCAGCGTCGAAGAGCCGGTGCCGACGACGGTAGGGTAGAGCTTACCAACGGGAACAAAATTGGGCACGGCCTACGCCGTGCCCTTTTCACATACGGAGAGAAGATTCTTGGGTAATCTCCATTCCAGTGAAAACTCAGGAGGAGGCTACAGCGTAGGACAAGGCAAATCGGGGGTTGTCACAAAGACGTAAAAAGGGTGTCACAGGCTTGCAACATCAGCGCGGATTACGCTTGGGTCCGGTCGAGAAACTCATCGTGCCAGGCCATTTGTATGGCCTCGAGCTTACCCTCGGTAGATTTCTTGGGATCGTCTTTGAACTCGGGCAGTGCGGTTACGTAGCCATGGAGATCAGTGTAGCGGACAGAAAGTGGCTCAAGTTCAGGGTGCACCTCCGAAAGCAGGATACCGATGTCTTCTGCGTCGTCCCAGGTTAGGTCTCTTGGCATGTGGCTCCTCGCCGAGTTCGGCAGTTAGCAACCAGCACTCAGCTCGTGAGCGATTTGCCGCTTGCCTGCGAAAATCTCTGATGGCTAAATGCTAAATGCTGAATGCTAACTGCTGGTCTTCCTAGTGTTCTTCTGACACGTAGTTGCGATTCCACGAGGGAATCTCGACCACGACTTTGCCAGGCTTAGTGATTACGGCCTGACAGCCGAGACGAGAGTTTAACTGCAAATCGGCAGCCATGTCCAGACGATCGGCTTCATCGTCGTCCATTTCAGAAAGATTCTCCGCGCCTTCCTTTACCCAAACGTGGCACGTGGTGCAGGCACAATTGCCGCCACAGGCGTGGTCCAGGCGGACCCCGTAATTCAAGGCCACATCGAGAATCGACTGCTCTTTGCCGTGATCTTTGTAGGGAAGTTTGTCGTGTTCGAACTCGACGGTCTTGCCTTCGGGCAAGAATGTTAGCTGGACGGTGGTCTCGCCGGGTGAATCCACGGTTGCTGTGCCTGAACCTTTTGTTTTGTCGTCTGCCATCACTTCTCCTTCAATCCATCCTCAACCTGCCGGGCTTTGCTCGGCCGCCCGGACGAGGGCGTCCGGGCATACGAGTTCGAAACCGTTTACTCGAAATCTGCTCTGGCCACGGGATGGCCGGTTTCTGATCCTTCGCCCATGTCGGCTTCGTCCATGGTCTTGCCTTTCAGGGCGGTGCTCACGGCAGTGTCCATCATCAGTTCTGCGAGTCGCATCGTGCCCTGGTTTAAGAGGTCGATCGCTTTGCGAATCGCCTGATGGTCGTCCTCAGCTTTGACTCCGATTAATGCCTTTCCCAACTTCGCGATCTTCTTCTTTTCGTCGCTGGTGAGCTGTCCCCATGCCGGACTTTTCTTGCCCTTCTCGAGCGCCGCCAGAATCGTGTCTGCTTCGTTGCGCGCCTCGATTACTTGCCGCTGGCGGAAATCTTCCTCGGCGTAGTCGAAGGAATCGAGAATCATGCTTTCGACTTGATCGTCGGTCAGGCCGTAGCTGGGCTGCACTTCGATCTCGGATTCCTTGCCGCTGCGCTGCTCGCGCGCGGAAACGTGCAGGATACCGTTGGCGTCGATCAGGAACTTGACCTCGATTCGCGGCATTCCCGCGGTCATCGGCGGAATTCCTTTGAGATCGAAGCGGGCGAGTGAGCGGCAATCCTTCGCCAGTTCACGCTCGCCCTGTAGGACGTGGATGGCCACGTTGGCCTGACCGTCAATCTGCGTGGTGTAGTACTGCGTGGCCGAGGCTGGAATCGTTGAATTGCGCAGAATGATCTTGTCGGTCACTCCGCCCGCGACTTCAATGCCTAGGGACAGCGGTGTGACGTCGAGCAGCAGCATGTTCTCGGTGGCTTCAGAGCCGCCGCCTAGAATGTTGGCCTGCACCGCTGCACCGAGGGCAACGACTTCATCAGGATTGAGATCGGTATGCGGCTTGCGCTGGAACAACTCCTCGACCAGCGCGCGTACTTTGGGGATGCGCGTAGAGCCGCCGACCAGCACGACTTCGTCGATTTGCTTCGGCTTTAGGCCGGCGTCTTTCAAAGCCTGCCTGCAGGGTCCGACTGTGCGATCGATGATCGGCTGGATCAGTTGCTCGAACTGTTCGCGAGAAATCTCGCGCTGGTAGCGCTTGCCTTGTGGCAACTCGACATCCAAGGCAGTTTCCTGCGCCGAAGACAGCGCGATCTTGGCTTCGATGACGGCCTTACGAATTGTAGCGACAACTTCGCTATTGCGAGAGACATCCAGATTCGCATCGCCTCGAATGTCGTCTATCGCAATCTTGATCAACAGATTATCGATGTCATCGCCGCCGAGGTGCGTATCTCCATTGGTAGCGATGACTTCGAAGATTCCGTCGTGCAATTTGAGAATCGAAATGTCGAAAGTTCCGCCGCCCAAGTCGTAGACGGCGATGATACCGTTTTGCTTCTTGTCCAGGCCGTACGCAAGGGAGGCGGCGGTGGGTTCGTTTACTAGGCGCAACACTTCGAGGCCGGCGATGCGGCCGGCATCTTTGGTGGCCTGCCGCTGGGCGTCGTTGAAATAGGCCGGCACAGTGATCACTGCCTTGGTGACCGGGGCGTTGAAAAAGCGCTCAGCGTTACGTTTAAGCTGGCGGAGGATGAAAGCGGAAATTTCTGGTGGCGTAAACGCCTTCTCTCCCAAGTTGATGCGCAGGACTTCCCCGGCTTGGAGATCTTGCGCGAGCTGAAACGGAAATAGCTTCAGCTCCTCCCGAATATCCTCAAGACCGCGACCCATGAGGCGTTTGATGGAGTACACGGCACGCTCGGGAGTTTCGATCAGATACTTGCGCGCAGCATTGCCGACGATAATCTGGTCGCGATCGTCGAGAGCGACGACAGAGGGTACGAGGTTCAATCCGTCCTCGCCGGGGATCACGACAGGGCTCTCCCCTTGCATGAAAGCCACCAGGGAGTTGGTGGTTCCGAGATCGATGCCGACGATGCGGTCAGAAGTCATTGAATCATTGAGTGATTGAACCATTGAGACATTGAATTATTGAGAGATTTTCCAATGATTCAATCTCTCAATGACTAATCCCTCAATTCCCCAACACTTCATTTACATCTCGAACCAGATTCCTTATATACGAGCGGCGATTCAACAGGTCCACCATTTTGTCGCGGGCTTTGCACCGGGCCTCTTCGGAATCGCTGTCAATCAGACTGTCCCAATCGTTCCAATACACTTTTAGTTCTTCTGATAGCGACTCGAATTTCTCTTCCAGTTCCAGCTTCTGTTTTCCTATTTCTTCGACTAGAGCAGGATCATCTTCGCCGATCTTTTTCTGGGCGCGAAGCTCTTCGAGTTGCATGTTCAGTTCAAAAACTTCCTCCAGCAGATCGGGAGGCACAACCTGCCTCTTGATCTCACCCGTGGTCCGTGCCTTCTCTGTTGCTGTTTTCGATTGCTCCTCGAGCTCCACACCCTCGAGGCGAAGCAAGTATTCCGTGCGCTTGATCGGATCCTTCAAGGTGCGGTACGCGTCGTTCAGTAGCGAGCTCTGCTCCAGGCTCCATTCCTGCTCCCGTTTATCGGCGCGGGCGCAAAGATCAGGGTGAAGCTTCCGGCTCAGCTCATAAAACTCCCGCTCCAGAAGCGCGATGTCGAGATTCAGCTTCCGGGGCAGAGCGAAAAAGGTGAAGTAATCCACTGGCACCGGAGGCTGGACCTTGCCACAGGCGCTGCAGAAGTGGACGGCGCGCATGGTACCGCACGACCAGCAAGTGGCCGTAGCTTCGCCCGGCATGATCAGAGAAGAACTCGTGTTGGATTCCATCGCCATAAATGCATACCGCGAGCGCTCACTTTTTGCGTGGGCTAGCGAGGCCAGAACAGCGGCGTCGCAGAAAGACATCGCGGGCGTGGGCGCCCGCGCCACATCATCAGCCCGAAAACGAAGTGCCGCAACCGCACGACTTCGTTGAGTTCGGGTTTACGAACACGAAGCCTTGCTGCATGAGCGTCTCCTGGTAATCCAGGGTCATGCCGTGCAGATAGATGAACGATTTCGGGTCAACGAAGACGCGTACGTCGCCGAACTGGAAGATGCGGTCGCGCTCGCGCGGTTGCGTGTCGAAGCGAATGTTATAGCTCAGTCCCGAGCATCCGCCGCCCTGCACGCCCAGGCGCAGTCCGCCCTGTTCGGGCGAAATGCCTTCCTTCACGATGGCGGTGCGAATCTTGGCCAAGGCTTTGTCCGTTACCTGGACACCTTTGACCGGCGCCTTCGGCGCTTCGGTTTTGGTTTCCGTTTCGATCATGTTCGTCCCAATTTAGTGGCGACGCGCATTCGCGCGGCGAAACGGGCGAGACGCCCGTTCTCCACTGAGCTACTGCGCTGCGACCGCGGTTGGCTTCGCTACATCCTGCTTCTTCTTCCAGTCGTGAATGGCCGCGCGGATCGCATCTTCCGCGAGCACCGAGCAGTGAATCTTTACTGGAGGCAGCGATAGCTCCTTCACAATTTCGGTGTTCTTGATTTGCAGAGCTTCGTCCACGGTCTTGCCCTTTACCCATTCGGTGGCAAGGGACGAAGACGCAATGGCCGAGCCGCATCCGAACGTCTTGAATTTTGCGTCTTCAATGACGTTGGTTTGCGGGTTGACCTTGATCTGCAGCTTCATGACGTCGCCGCATTCCGGTGCGCCGACAAGGCCGGTCCCGACTTCAGAGCTGTTCTTGTCCAACGAGCCTACGTTGCGCGGGTTGGAATAATGATCTAGAACCTTATCGCTATATGCCATGATTTGCTTTTCTCCTTAAAATTTGTCCGCAAAGAAACATTGCAAGCAATGTTTCTACGGTTGCAAACCCGTTGCAATCTGTAGAGACGTAGCTTGCTACGTCTCGTGGATAACCTACTCTGCTGCCCACTTCACGCTCTTCAAATCCACGCCTTCTTTAGCCATTTCATAAAGTGGCGACAGTTCGCGCAACCGTGATACCGTCTCGACCACGCGATCAGCCACATAGTCAACTTCAGCTTCGGTGTTGAAGCGTCCAAGGCCGAAGCGGATGGAACTGTGCGCCAAGTCATCCCCCGTGCCCAGAGCCTTCAATACATAAGATGGCTCCAGCGTCGCCGAGGTGCAGGCCGAACCGCTCGAAACCGCGATGTCGTTGATGCCCATCAGCAACGATTCGCCTTCCACGTAGGCAAAACTGATGTTCAGGTTGCCGGGCAGACGATGCTCCCACGAGCCGTTGATATAGACCTCATCGAGCCGGTCCATGATTTTGTCGCGAAGGCGATTGCGGAGCCCCGCCAGGCGGCAGGATTCCTTGGCCATTTCTTCCGAAGCGATGGCGCAAGCCTTTCCCAAACCCACAATCCCAGGCACGTTGAGAGTGCCCGACCGCATGCCGCGCTCGTGGCCGCCGCCGTCGATGATGGCGGAAATCTGCACTCGGGGATTCTTGCGCCGGACGTACAATGCGCCGACGCCCTTGGGCCCGTACATTTTGTGGGCCGAGATCGACATTACGTCGATGTTGTTCTTGTTGACGTCGACCGGGATCTTGCCCACAGCCTGGGTCGCATCGGTGTGGAAAATGACTCCGCGCTCGCGACACAGCTTGCCGATCTCTGCCACCGGCTGCAGCACGCCAATCTCGTTATTGGCCCACATGATCGAAACCAGGATCGTCTTGTCATCCATGGCGCGCTTAAGATCTTCAAGATCAATCAAGCCATCTTTTTGAACTGGCAAATAAGTGACGCGATAGCCGTACTTCTCCAGACGCTTGCAGGTGTCCAGCACAGCCTTGTGCTCGGTCACGGCCGTGATGATGTGATTTCCCTTTTCCTTGTACATCTCGGCGACACCCTTGATGGCCAGGTTGTCGCTCTCGGTCGCACCCGAAGTGAAAATGATTTCCTTGGTGGTTGCGCCGACCAGTTTGGCGACCCGTTCGCGTGCCGTCTCTACGCCTTCTTCAGCCGCCCACCCAAATGAGTGATTGCGGCTGGCGGCGTTGCCGAACTTCTCCATGAAGTAGGGCAGCATTTCTTCCAGCACCCGAGGATCCATAGGTGTGGTGGCGTGGTTGTCCATATAGACCGGCAGCTTGACTCCGTTGGGGGCAACGTGCTCCGCCTGGGAGATCGTCTTTACATCTGTGCTCATGATTGCTCTCCTACCTCTTTTATGTAATCGTCACCAGCTCAGCTGGCTTTTTTGCTTCAGGTTCTTCGTGCGAGTGCGTCTCTTCTTTCATCTCTGAGATACTGATGCGCCGCAACACCTGCTCGATGCTCTCGTTGACCCGGCGCAGTGGCTCCCGAATCGTGCAGCGATCGGTTTGATCGCATTCGCCTCGCACCGTTATGCAGGAAGTGATAAATAAGGGACCGTCAATCGCCCGAATCACCTCGAACGCGCTAATCGTTCCCGCATCGCGCGCCAGCGTGTAGCCGCCATTCATTCCGTGCTGTGAATGCAGCAACCCGGCCTTGACCAGTCGCTGCAGAATCTTTGCCAGAGCTTCCTGCGGAATGCCGTAGGCGTCGGCAACATCCTTGGCACTGCAAGCACCGTGAGGCGCCCGCTCGGCGAGATGCTTCATCGCCATCAAGCCGTAATCCGCTTTTTTGGTTAGCTTCAGCATCCGGGTCCGATTGGCAAATCCGACCTTTTCAGTCGGATATCAATATTGTAAGGGGTGCTGGCCTGGATTGCAACTCTTCGCAGGGAATGGCTCAAATCACAATCTAACGGTAACTATATTGTCCTTAGCGGTTTATCGGATGGCGATCTTTTCGGTCGTATTTTAAGTTCAGGGCGGGATTCCGGTGGCCATCAGGAGACGTCCACGGAGTCACATTTGGAGCATTGGGCCTGGGATGGAATCGGATTTACAACGAAAAGACTTGACAAGCTATCCAGTCGGGCTAAAATACCGCCAATTTCCGGCAAACCTCACCTCAGCCTCGCCAGGCCGACCGTGATCGTCCGGGTTTATGACTTCAATCCCGCCGTCGCAACCCCCCGAGCAGAGAAGCACCATGAATGAGTGCAAGCACCCGCGCGTGCAGATCGTGGCCCGCGAAGAAGACGCCGAGTTCGTCGAATGCCTGGAGTGCGGCGATATCTTCGAATCGAGTGAGTTCAAGGACATGATGATCGAAGACACCCGGCTCAAGAACGAATCCTGAAGATACTTTCCCTCATGGACGGAGTGACGAAGGTAATCTTCGCTCGGACGTTTCCCTTGTTTGGGCTAATTACAGTTTGTTAGTGTCAGCCTGGGTAGAATTGCCCGCGGAGAGGTCATGTCAGTTGTGGCTTTGGTTGTGGACGACTCCATGCTCATCCGGCACACCGTGTGCCGATTCCTCGAGGAGCGTGGCTTTGCCGTGGAGTCGGCGACCAATGGGCTGGAGGCACTCGAAGCATTGAAAAGGGTGCGTCCAGACATCATCATCACCGATATTCAGATGCCGAAGATGAACGGCAGTGAGCTCATCACGGCAGTGAAGAATCAACCCGCTTTCGCGGGTATTCCGATCGTGATCGTCGCCGGCAGGCAGAGTGGTTTCGAGCAAACGGAAAAGCGCGCCAACTTCACTATATTCAAAGACATCGATATCGAGGATCAACTGGCCAAGGCGGTACAGGTGGTTCTGGGTGCTAAAGGGCAGGCGGCGAAGAGCGGCAGTTAGCACTTAGCCCCTTAAGACTCTCGGCTGACGCGTGTCGTGGCTGAATGTTGATTGGTAATTGCTCATCTCACTTCAACACCATTCCTGCTTCCGCCGAGAAATCCATTGGCGCAAATTCGCCGGCCAAAAACTTGTGGTAGGCTGCGGCGGCAATCATCGCGGCGTTGTCTGTTGACAGTGGGCGCGAAGGGAAATATACAAAAAGGCCTTCTTGGGCGGCGTCTTTCTCGAACTGATGTCGCAACTCCTGATTCGCTGCTACGCCGCCGGTGATGAACAACGTGGCGACGTCATAGGCACGCGCCGCAGCCAGAGTCTTGCCCGCCAGATCCTCTACCAACGCTCGCTGGAACGAAGCTACAAGGTCCAGAGTCTGTTTGTCGCAGTGCGATAAATAATCCTCGAGCTTGGGTTGCGGGATTGCTGAAAGCGCTTTGCGCCGGCCGGCGATCGAACCTTGCATGTTGTGAGTTTCGACGTAGCGTAGAACTGCGGTCTTGATCCCACTATAGGAAAAATCGAAGCGTGGGCCATCATAAGTCCGCCCGGCCTTTTGGTCGTTGCGATCCCGGTGCTTGAGCTGCGATGGTGGAAATTTCACTGCGTGAGAATCCCCGTGACGGGAAAGCTTGTCGATAATTGGACCGCCGGGATAGCCCAGCCCCAGCAACTTTGCGACTTTGTCGAATGCTTCGCCGGCAGCGTCATCGCGGGTGTGGCCAATGTTCTCGTAGGACCAACTGTTGTCTTGCCGTGTTGCCAAATAAAGATGGGTGTGGCCGCCGGAGACGACCAGCGCCAGCACGGGGAAACGCAGATCGTAATTTCCCTTTCGGCGCTCCTCGAGCAGAACAGCATGAATGTGGCCTTCGAGGTGGTTCACCGAGATCAGCGGCTTGTCGAGAGCAAAGGCCAGCGCTTTGGCGTAGCTGATGCCGACGAGCAGTGCGCCTGCAAGCCCGGGACCCTGGGTTACCGCCAGAGCATCGACGGATTGGTAAGTCTGCCCGGCGTCGGCCAGCGCCTTGCGGACGACCGGCACGATCGCGCGCAGATGTTCCCTGGACGCTAGTTCGGGCACGACTCCCCCGTAGGGCTGGTGCATGGCGATTTGCGAGAATACGACGTTGGAAACGATCTCCTCCCCGGAGCGCACGACCGCCGCCGCGGTTTCGTCGCACGAGCTTTCAATCCCGAGGATGTAGGCGTCAGGCATAAGCCATATATTATCTGCTAGAGCTCATTCGGGCTGCCATGCTCAAAGACTTTGCCATCTCGATCATCCGTACCCTGCGGGAGCACGGCCACAAAGCATATCTCGTCGGCGGATGCGTGCGCGATCTGCTGCTCGGCCGTGAGCCGGCCGATTACGATGTCGCGACCGACGCAACCCCCGAAGAGGTGATGCGCATCTTTCCGGAGACTTATGCAGTCGGCGCGCAGTTCGGAGTGGTGCTAGTTCCATTGCCAGAAAGAGACGTTGCACTTAACTGTAGAGACGTAACTTGTTACGTCTCACCCAAGGCAAACGTGGTTGAAGTCGCCACCTTTCGCAGCGACATCGGATACAGCGACGGACGTCATCCCGACCAGGTTCGCTTCAGCAAGGATCCGCAAGAAGATGTGGAGCGACGCGATTTCACAATCAACGGCCTGTTGCTCGATCCGGTCACGAACGAGGTTCTGGATTTCGTCGGCGGACGCAAGGATCTCGGAGCCGGAATCATTCGATCCATCGGCGATCCGGAACGGCGTTTTGCCGAAGACAAGCTCCGGATGCTGCGTGCTGTCCGCTTCGCGGCGCGTTTCGGATACACCATCGAGCCTGGAACTTTTCAAGCGATTCAAAAGACGGCATCGCAGATTGATCAGGTATCGCGGGAGCGCGTTCGCGATGAGCTCACCAGGATGTTGATCGAGGGCCATGCACGCCAGGCTTTTCTTCTGCTCGACGAAAGCGGATTGCTGCGCGAGGTGTTGCCTGAGATCGAAGCCATGAAAGGAGTTGAGCAACCGCCGCAGTTTCATCCTGAAGGCGATGTGTTCGTACACACGCTGCTATTGCTCGAACGGTTGCCGCATCCCTGCCCGATCACACTGGCTTGGGGCGCTTTGCTGCACGATGTGGGCAAGCCCGCGACATTTCGCGTTGCGCCTGATCGCATCCGTTTTGATGGACACGTCGATGTCGGCGTCAAGATCGCAGAAGAAATCTGCCACCGCCTGCGCTTTTCGAACGACGACACTGACCAGATTCTCGCGCTCGTCGACAACCACATGCGCTTCGCGCACGTGCAGCAGATGAAGGAGTCCACCTTCAAAAGGTTTGTGCGCATGCCGCGCTTCGACGAACACTTGCAATTGCACCGCATGGACTGCGAAGCCAGCCACGGCAATCTTACCTCGTACAATTTCACGCGCGAGAAAACGGCGTCCATGCCACCTGCAGCCATGCGGCCCGTGCCGCTGATCACGGGGGACGACTTGATCGCAATTGGCTACAGGCCCGGACCGCAATTCAAGAAGATTCTGTCAGCGGTGGAGGATGGACAATTGGAAGGACGTCTGCAGACTAAAAATGAGGCTATTGCATTTGTAGGAACCGAGTTTCCGAGCGCAGGTTAAGAGTGCTTGAGCGTCGCCACTCTAAACAAGAAATGCACCAAAAAAGGTGCAAAATGCGTCGTTTGCCGAAATCTTGTCAAGCCCCTCTTGAGGCCTAGATTTCGTTAACTCGCTGAAAACAATGGCAATATATAGTTAAAAAGTTGGCGGGTTTACCCTATCCAAACTGCTATTCTAAAAGTATAGAGCAAATCAAATAGAGTCAGACGAACATACCAAGGGGTTCGGGCATCACACAAGTCCGCACACACGAAAATGAAAGTCACTGAAAAGGACGTCGCCTACGTCGCGGATCTGGCGAACCTCGAGCTGACCCAGGACGAACGCCGACTCTTGCTGCGCGATCTCAACTCGATTCTCGATTACGTTGATCGCCTGAGCCAGTTGGATACAACCGATCTGCCGCCGATGTCCCAGATATCGGACAGGTACGGGGTGGATCAATCAAGAACTGGGAGTGAGCGCTTTGCTTACGCGAGCCGCGAAGACATTCTCGAAGGTCTGAGAAAATCACTGCCGCATGAGGTGGCGCTGCAAAACGCTCCAGACACGGATGGAACATTCTTCAAAGTGCCAAAAGTGATCGAGAGATAGAACCTGCGGTTCGTGAAAACGAATCATCTTTAGACAATCACTCCTCTTATGGATTTGAACGCACTAACAATCGAAGCGGCCCGCGCCGGCGTGCAAGCGCGCGAAACCACGGCGACATCGCTTGCGGAAGCGTTCTACGCAAAGATCGAAACCACTGATCCGGAGATTGGCGCCTACCTAACTCTCTCAAAGGATCGCGCGTTGGAACAGGCAGCGCGAATGGATTCGCTGGCCGCAAAGGGCGAGGAACTGCCGCCACTGGGTGGCGTACCGGTTGGCATCAAGGATGTAATGGTGACCCGTGGTGTGCGCACTACGGCGGGCTCGAAGATTCTTGCGAACTATATCCCGCCGTATGACTGCACGGCGGTGGCTCGGCTGGAAGCCGCTGGTGCGGTTGTGTTGGGCAAGCTGAACTGCGACGAATTTGCCATGGGATCGTCGAACGAGAATTCCGCCTGGCGTCCGGTGCACAATCCCCGCGATCTGAGCCGCGTGCCTGGAGGTTCCTCGGGTGGGTCAGCGGCGGCAGTTGCGGCGGATATGGCTGTGGCCACTCTGGGATCGGACACCGGCGGGTCGATTCGCCAGCCCGCATCTTTTTGCGGTGTGGTCGGGCTAATGCCGACGTACGGACGCGTATCGCGATATGGTCTGATCGCGTTCGCTTCGTCGCTCGACCGCATTGGGCCGCTCACGAAAACCGTGAGAGACGCGGCCATCGCGCTGCGAACTATCGCAGGCCGTGATCCCATGGATTCCACTTCCGCCGAAGTGCCGGTACCAGACTATGTTGCGGAACTGGAGAAGCCGGTGCGCGGGCTTAAGCTTGGCGTGGCCAAAGAATATTTCGGAGAAGGATTGGACTCCGAGGTCCGAAAGTCGGTAGAGGCCGCAATTCAAAAGCTCGCGGGATCAGGCTGCGAAATCGTTCCGGTCTCGCTCCCGCACACGGAATATGCGATTCCGACTTATTACTTAGTGGCAACGGCGGAAGCATCGTCGAACCTGGCTCGCTTCGATGGCGTTCGCTACGGTTACCGGGCTCGCGATGCGCGCACCCTTTCCGAAATGTACCGCCGCAGCCGCGATCACGGCTTTGGAGCCGAGGTGAAGCGCCGCATCATGTTGGGCACCTACGCGTTGAGCGCCGGATATTACGACGCCTACTACCTGAAGGCACAGCGAGTCCGCACGCTGCTGGTCCGGGACTTCGAGGAAGCCTTCAAGAAAGTCGATGCGATTGTAACTCCGACCAGTCCCACTGCGGCATTTAAGCTGGGCGAGAAGGTCGATGATCCTCTATCGATGTATCTTGCCGACATTTTCACCGTTACTGCAGACCTGTCGGGAATTCCCGGGATTTCCGTCCCTTGCGGTGAAACAAAGGAGAACTTGCCGGTCGGACTGCAAATTCTAGGCAAGCACTTCGACGAAGCCACAATCTTGCGGGTGGCCCACGCCTACGAGCAGGCGGCGTAAGGTTTCGTTGTTACACGCTGTTGTTCGCTATACCGGCTCGTAATATCGTTCGCCGGCGCAGCCGCGACAAAGTAATTTTCCGTCACGACGCACTTCACGGCGAAAGTTAATTCCTTCGCCACAGACTTCACAAACAATACGTTCACCCTTGAATCCGGGAAACTCTTCCGGGGGCAGATCGACTTTCACCCATTCAATAGTGAATAGGTCATCCTCGGGCATTTCACGATAAGCCAGCATCTGCTGGCTATTTTTATTTAGCAGTTCAGGATGCATCTGCCGGGCTAGGGCCTTCGATGATTCTTTGGCAGCGATGCGCACGCCTTTGCCGGTGTTCGCGTCGACGAAGGTCGCAGCCATCTTGCCCCAGTCGCGGAATTTCAGAGCCCGCTTGCCGAGACGGCAACCGGTAACCACTGCGACTGCGTCCGTCGCGCAACGGTCAATCTCTACAAAAGTCACCAGGCGTTTTCGATCCCTGCCGCGAGGATCGTCAATGCCCAGCTTCGTCAGGCCGAGCATGGCCAGTCGGACGCCGAGAACCTGTCCGGCGCAGAGATGACCATGCGCCGCTTCGGCCTCCTGAAGATATTCGTCGAAAGATTTCATTTCAGTTGTTCCCTGCCAGTTGCCGGCTGCATTCGATTGTAGTCCGCGAACCGGCGAAGCGTCAGAGCTCAGAGCTCGCAACCAGTATCAACCAAAACTAAGGAGAAGATTCATCATGAAGTTAAACTCAAGCCCAGCCCTAAGCCCAATCTCGAAATCCAGAACGGTTCTCGCGATTGCGTTGTCGATCTCGTTGATAGCCACCGGCTGCAGCGCCCAATGGATCAGTATTGCTCTCGCCGATTTACCGGTGCTGATTCAGATGGCCCTGAACATCGGCACGATTGTTACCACGCTGCAGTCCGGCCAGCAGATCAACGCACCCGAGGCCGCTGCCATCCAGAACATCTCCGCACAAGCCAGTAAAGATCTAAATCTGCTGGCGACGCTTTACAACGAATACAAAACGAACCCGAGCGCAAGTGCTCTGCAGAAGATCCAGGGCGTCATCGCGGACATCGACCAGAACCTGCCGGCCCTCTTGCAGGCGGCGCACATCGGCGATCCGGTTCTCTCGGCCCGGGTCACAGCGGGAGTGAATCTGATCCTGACTACGGTCGCCAGCTTCGCTGCGTTGATGCCACAGACTGCAGCGTTATCCGCGTCGCAAAGGGTGGCCCACTCCGCACCTGCCATCCCGAAAGCGAGTGACTTGAAGAAGCAGTGGAATCAGCAAGTGTGCGGACCGACCAGCAATTCTCCGTTGGACTTCAGCACTGCGGGCTGCACGGTCAGATAGCGCGGCTATCTTCCGTCGGCCGCAACAGCCCATGCCTCTACCTGCGCTGCCCGCGCAGGCGGGGGCTTTTCTTTTTTGCCCAGCGAAACCCTGAGTTGAGGATAGGAGACGATTGTGGACCTGAATCGAGCAATTCACTTTGGACTATTGGTGAAAGCAGCTGAAACCATTCAGCCCGCGAATACTGCCACTGCGGCAGGTCAAACGCTTCCCGCCACCTATGACCCCGACAACGTTGGCTACAAAGTTGTCAGCACGATTCTGGGTAACGATCTCGCGACGACCATGAATCCTGGCCGAGGCAATCGCATGGTGTCGTTCGGGTTCATCCTCCAAGCTCCTAACAACGACGCGGTCATCGCCATTCGCGGCACGGAGGGCATTCGGGAGTGGATCCACGATTTCGAATTCCTTACTACGAAGTGCCCATTCCTGCCCGGCGCGGGTAAAACGGATGATGGCTTCACCGCGATATACAACTCTCTCCGCGTTGCAACTTCCTCCGCTCGGCTAGTGGATGCGGTGGCAGCGCTTCCGTTCGATCATGCCGTCAACTCATTGACGATCTGCGGACACAGCCTGGGAGGCGCGCTGGCCACATTGCTCGCCCTTGATGTAGCAGCCAATACCAACTTCAAAAATCCGACAATCTACACTTACGCCAGCCCACGCGCGGGAGACGCGTTGTTTGCGCACACCTACAACCAGGTTGTCCCGAATACGTATCGCATCGCCAACCGCGTCGATGTTGTTCCGAAGCTACCTTTGCCACCTCTCTACGAACACGTGGCGGGACTCTACGAGCTAAACTCGGTCAAGCTGATCCCGCCGACGTTTCTGGTCAAGTGTGAGCTCGCGTGTGAACATCACATGACTTCGTATCTGCATCTGTTGTCGCTGCTGGCAGAGAAAACGGTTCAACCGCTGGACGCTGCATGCGTCCCCTAGCGAGCGATGGGGTGATTGGCTGTCGGCAAATCTGTGAACAACTCTTCCGCTACTTGCGTTTCCATCGCGCTCCGTCTTTCGTGATTTCCACAATGACCCCTAGCCCGCCAAGTTCAGCGCGAATAGCGTCCGAAAGTTTGAAATCACGCGATCGGCGCGCCTTTTCCATCTCTGCAACCTTCTTTTCAATGTCGCCGTCGGAGAGTCGCTGTGCTCCGACCGTTTCCAGCAACTCCTCGCTGATCTCGTTCTCGCGGCCCTCCGTTTTCGCCCACTCTACAATGCCGCGAACCTTCGCCGCATCGTCATCTTTGAGCACCGCGAATACTTCGTCAAAGCGCTGCAAAGCGGCGAGCAGCGCTGGAGTGTCATCTTTCTTGAATTGTCCCGCATCCATTGCAGCATTCGCCTTCCGCACCATGTCGAAGATCGCCGCTTGAGCCTGCGCTGTATTAAGGTCGTCGTCCATGCCGGCCAGCATTCGCTCAATGGTCTCACGCGCCAGTTCAGCCATGCCTTGAGTGGCGCCCGCCGGGAACGGCGCCGTGGTCAAACGCAGATGAAAGTTTCGTAGCCGCTCCACCGAGACGGCAGCCTGCTTCAGCCCATCGAAAGTAAAGTTCAGCTGGTTGCGATACGGAACCGACGCCAACAAAAACCGGATGGACGATGGCTTATGTCCTTTAAGCACCAGATCGCGCAGCGTAAAGAAGTTTCCCAGGCTCTTCGACATCTTCTCGCCCTCGACCAAAAGAAACCGCACATGAAACCAGAAGTGTGCAAACGGCTTACCGGTGAGCGCCTCGGACTGGGCGATTTCGTTTTCGTGGTGAGGAAAAATCAGATCTTCGCCGCCCGCGTGCAGATCGAAAGTCTCGCCCAATTCCTCCATTGCCATGACCGAGCATTCGATGTGCCAGCCTGGCCGCCCCGGCCCGATCACCGTCTCCCATGAAGTCTCGCCAGGTTTCGGCGCTTTCCACAAGGCAAAATCGCGCGCGCTGTCTTTCTCGTACTCATCCACATCCACCCGCGCCCGGTCTTCCAGCCCGGCAAAATCTTTCTTGGAGAGTTGCCCGTAAGCAGGAAACTTCGCGATCCTGAAATAGTAAGACCCATCTTCGGTGCGGTAAGCGAATCCCTTTTTCTGCAGTTCGGCGATGAATTCCGCCATCTCGGAGATGTGCTCCGTCGCGCGCACCAGAATCGGCTGCTCGATATTCAGAGCCGAGATATCGTCAAGAAACGCCTTCTCATATTTTGCCGTGTACTGCTGAACACTCACCCCCGCAAGCGCCGCATTGCGGATGATCTTGTCATCGACGTCGGTGATGTTCATCACGTGCCGTATCTGGTAGCCGCTCTGCCGAAAAAAACGCCGCAGAACATCCACCGCAATGAACGTCCGTAGATTGCCGATGTGGCCGTAGTCATAAACCGTGGGCCCGCAAGCATACATGCGAACTTCGTTATCCACGAGCGGTCGAAACTCTTCCACCTTGCCAGAGAGTGTGTTGTAAAGACGAAGCGCCATAGTGGGAGCCAGAACAGAAAGCAGAACCGTTCATTCTAGGGGCAAAAAAGAAACACGGTCAAATCAGATTGGGGATAGTATCCTTCGGGAAAAATTCGGCTACACCTCTCCGTGCGGGTCCATCTTCTTACTGTAGGCTCCGAGGCGTACCATTAGGCGTGCACGGAATGCGTCCACAACGCCCCGACTTAGACCTTCCTGACCACTTGGTAGCTGTCGATGTTCTTCTGCGACGAGAGCCAGATGAGGATGAGGAAGAAGACGAAGATGAAAACGAGGGCGGCGGGAAAGAAGATGAAGACGATGACGAGGGCGAAAGCGATGACGGCTACTCGGAGTGAAAACTCAGCGCTGTGAATGTTGTAGCGGCTATCGGATCTGCTCATGAAGAAACCCGAGCGACCCAAGAGATATGCCGTACGCGTCAATTTTTCAGCAGCCTGTAGAGAACACACGTGCGCACCTAGGCGCCAGCTTCCGAACAACACTGCCGGTCCTGGTTTCGTAACAGTTTCGCAGGCGGCATTCTAATCCGTGCGTGGCGTCGCGCTGGCCAGCGCGAGAATCGCTCCGGCAAACAGCATCGTGTCAAAGAAGTAGTTGATCCCCTCAATTTTGACGCCGGTGCTCGGGTCGGCCAGCGCCGCGATCAGGATCGGACCATAGATGAACACAACCACCAACACAATCCAGGTACCGAGATAAGTTGCCGCCATCCGCGTCTTCTTGTTCAGCAGAATGCATACCCCGGCAACCACAAGAATTGCACCT